>Ga0180432_10001310_pt1 | contig 39625 bp, 34 predicted proteins | sample SS_ome_10_FD_132414 | JGI IMG/M metagenome (GOLD analysis project Ga0180432, IMG submission 132414) | Hypersaline lake sediment archaeal communities from the Salton Sea, California, USA - SS_1_MS_2 metaG | ecosystem: Environmental > Aquatic > Non-marine Saline and Alkaline > Hypersaline >... | reverse complement strand
GCGACCCCGTACGGCGCACCGGCAAGGTCATCCAGGTCCCGGTGGGCGACGCCCTGCTGGGCCGCGTGGTTGACCCGCTGGGCAACCCGCTTGACGGCCGCGGTCCCATCCAGACCAACGATTTCCGCCCCGTGGAGTTCAAGGCGCCGGGCGTGGTGCAGCGCCAGCCGGTGACCGAGCCCCTGCAGACCGGCATCAAGGCCATCGACGCCCTCATCCCCATCGGGCGCGGCCAGCGCGAGTTGATCATCGGCGACCGCCAGACCGGCAAGACCACCATCGCCATCGACACCATCATCAACCAGCGCGGCCAGGACGTGAAGTGCTTCTACGTGGCCATCGGCCAGAAGGCGTCCACCGTGGCCCAGGTGGTGGAGCGCCTGCGCGAGGCCGGCGCCATGGAGTACACCACCGTGGTGGTGGCCAGCGCCTCCTCGAGCGCGCCGCTCAAGTACCTGGCCCCCTACTCGGGTGCGGCCATGGCCGAGCACTTCCTCTACAACGGCCAGCACGCCCTGTGCGTGTACGACGACCTGTCGAAGCAGGCCGACGCCTACCGCCAGATGTCGCTGCTGCTCCGCCGCCCGCCGGGCCGCGAGGCTTTCCCGGGTGACGTGTTCTACCTGCACTCGCGCCTGCTGGAGCGCGCCTGCAAGCTCAGTGACGAGTTGGGCGGCGGGTCGCTCACGGCGCTGCCGATCATCGAGACGCAGGCCGGTGACGTGTCGGCGTACATCCCCACCAACGTCATCTCCATCACCGACGGCCAGATCTTCCTCGAGGCGAAGCTGTTCTACTCGGGCATCCGTCCGGCGGTGAACGTGGGTATCTCGGTGTCGCGCGTGGGCGGCAACGCGCAGATCAAGGCCATGCGCAAGGTGGCGGGTCGCCTGAAGATCGAGCTGTCGCAGTACCGCGACCTCGAGGCCTTCGCGCAGTTCGGGTCGGAACTGGACGCCGCCACCCAGCAGACGCTCGCCCGCGGCGCCCGCCTGGTGGCCACCCTCAACCAGCCGGCGTTCCAGCCGTGGCCGGTGGAGGAGCAGGTGGCGATCATCTTCGCGGCGTCGCGTGGGTACCTCGACGACGTGGAGCCGGGGGACATCCCGCGCGTGAACGAGGAGATCCGCTCGGCGCTGCGTGACGAGGGCGCGATCCTCGCCGAGATCCGCGACAGCAAGGACCTGCCGGACGCCCTGCAGGAGAAGCTGGGCACCTTCCTCCAGGACCTGATGAAGCGCCTTGTGGGCACCCCCGCCGGGGCCGCCAGCTAGTGCCGAGCCAGCAGGACATCAAGCAGCGCATCACCTCTGTCACGGGCACCAGCAAGATCACCCGTGCCATGGAGCTGGTGGCGTCGGCCAAGCTGCGCCGCGCCCAGGTGCGCATCGAGGCACTCCGGCCGTACGCCAAGGGCATGCGCCGGCTGATGGCCGGTGCCGCCCGCCGCGCCGGCAACCTCAACGGCATCCCGCTGCTGGACGAGCGCACGGAGACCCGCCGCGCGGCGGTTCTGGTCGTCACCGGCGACCGGGGCCTTGCCGGCGCGTTCAACGTGAACGTGGTGCGCCGTGCCCTGCAGGAGCGCCAGGCCCTCCTGGACGAGGGCTTCGAGGAGGTGGTCTTCACCGCCGTGGGCAAGAAGGGCGGCGGCACGCTGCGCTTCCGCGGCATGGAGCTCGACTACCACTTCCAGGGCTTCTCGTCCGAGCCCACCTTCGCCGATGCCTCCGCGGTGGCCGAGTTCGTGGGCCAGCGGTACCTCGAGGGCGAGACCGACCGGGTGGTGCTCGTGTTCAACGAGTTCAAGTCGCTCGTGGAGCAGCGGGTCACCGCGGAGCAGCTGCTGCCCGTGCCGCGCGAGGTGGTCGAGGACGACGACGACAACCCGGACACCCAGCCGGTCTTCTCGAAGGCCCTCGCCGAGTTCGAGCCCGAGCCGGTGGCGCTGCTGTCCGACCTGCTGCCCACCTTCGTGGACACCACGATCTACCGGGCGCTCCTGGAGAGCGCCGCGGCCGAGCACGCCGCACGGCGCACGGCCATGAGCAACGCAAGCGACAACGCCGAGCAGCTCATCGCGGACCTCACGCTCGCGATGAACCGGGCCCGCCAGGCCGCCATCACCCAGGAGATCCTCGAGGTGGTCGCGGGCGCGGACGCCCTCAGCTAGTCCCAACGACGACGAACGGATCCTCAGCCAGATGAGCACCAACGGGAAGAACACCGGGACGATCCTCGAGATCAAGGGCGTCGTGCTCGACGTCCGCTTCACCGATGACCTGCCCGGCATCTACAACGCCCTCGAGATCACGCGCCCCGACGGCACCACCCTGGTTGCCGAGGTGCAGCAGCTGCTGGGCGACGACAAGGTGCGCGCCGTGGCGCTGGACACCACCGACGGCCTGTCGCGCGGCACCGAGGTCACCGACACCGGCGCACCCATCTCGGTGCCCGTGGGCGAGCCCACCCTGGGTCGCATCTTCAACGTGCTGGGCGACGCCATCGACGAGGCCGGCCCCGTGGCCGCCACCGAGAAGTGGCCGATCCACCGCGACCCGCCGGCGTTCGACGCCCTGTCGCCGACGTCGGAGATCTTCGAGACGGGCATCAAGGTGATCGATCTGCTCGCCCCGTACGTGAAGGGCGGCAAGGTGGGCCTGTTCGGCGGTGCCGGAGTGGGCAAGACCGTGCTCATCCAGGAGCTCATCCACAACATCGCCCAGGAGCACGGCGGCCTGTCGGTGTTCGCCGGCGTGGGCGAGCGCACCCGCGAGGGCAATGACCTCTGGCTCGAGATGAAGGAGTCGGGCGTCATCAGCAAGACGGCGCTGGTCTACGGCCAGATGAACGAGCCGCCCGGTGCCCGCCTGCGCGTGGCCCTGAGCGGCCTCACCATGGCCGAGTACTTCCGTGACGTCGGCGGCCAGGACGTGCTGCTGTTCGTGGACAACATCTTCCGGTTCGTGCAGGCGGGCTCCGAGGTGTCGGCCCTCCTCGGCCGCATGCCGTCGGCCGTGGGCTACCAGCCCACCCTGCAGACCGAGATGGGCGACCTGCAGGAGCGCATCACGTCCACCCGCAATGGATCGGTCACCTCGGTGCAGGCCATCTACGTGCCGGCCGACGACCTGACCGACCCGGCCCCGGCCGCGTCGTTCGCCCACCTCGACGCCACCACGGTGCTCAACCGCGCCATCGCCGAGAAGGGCATCTACCCGGCCGTGGACCCGCTCGACTCCACCAGCACCGCGCTGGAGCCCAGCGTGGTGGGCGAGGAGCACTACGAGGTGGCCACCCGCGTGCAGGAGATCCTCCAGGAGTACAAGGACCTGCAGGACATCATCGCCATCCTCGGCGTGGACGAGCTCACCGACGAGCAGAAGCTCACGGTGGGTCGCGCCCGCCGCATCGAGCGCTTCCTGTCGCAGCCCTTCCACGTGGCCGAGGCCTTCACCGGCACCCCCGGTGCCTACGTGACCCTCAAGGACACCGTGCGCGGGTTCAAGGAGATCATCGAGGGCAAGCACGATGACCTGCCCGAGGGCGCCTTCCTGCTGGTGGGCACCATCGAGGACGCCGTGGCCAAGGGCGCCGAGATGGCGAAGGCCGCCGCGTGAGCACGGGCTCGCCCGACCAGAAGCGCGTCGCCGTGCAGGTGCTCACGCCCGAGGGCGTGGTCCACGATGGCGTGGCCGCCATGGTGGTGGCCCCCAGCGTGGGGGGCGAGGTGGGGATCCTGCCGCGTCACGTGCCGCTCATCGCGGCGCTCCAGCCCGGCCGCACCCGCCTCAAGATGCTCGACGAGTCGGAGGTGGTCATGGCCACCACCGAGGGCTACATCGCCGTCGAGGATGACCGCGTGCTGATCATGGTGGAGCAGGCCGAGCTGGCCGGCGACATCGATCGCGCCCGCGCCGAGCTCGCCCTCAGCGCCGCCCAGGAGGCCATCCAGGCCGCCGGCGACGACGAGGCCGCTCTGGCGGCTGCGCAGGCCGCGCTCCGCCGCGCTGAGAACCGTCTCAAGGTGGTCGACAAGGCCGCCTCCTAGTCCGGAGGAATCCATTGGCAAGTCCCGTCCGCGTCGTCGTCACCGGTGCCGCCGGCCAGATCGGCTACGCGCTTCTCTTCCGCATCGCCAGCGGCCAGCTGCTGGGCCCCGACACCCCCGTGGAGCTGCGCATGCTGGAGATCCCGCAGGCCCGCGGCGCCCTGGATGGCGTCGGCATGGAGCTCGACGACTGCGCGTTCCCGCTGCTGTCGGGATGGATGGGCACCGATGACCCGGGCGAGGCCTTCGACGGCGCCAACGTGTGCCTGCTGGTGGGCGCGCGCCCCCGCACCAAGGGCATGGAGCGCGGCGACCTGCTCGAGGCCAACGGCGCCATCTTCACCGTGCAGGGCAAGGCCATCAACGACCGCGCGGCAGACGACGTCAAGGTGCTGGTGGTGGGCAACCCCGCCAACACCAACGCCCTCATCGCCATGCACAGCGCGCCGGACGTGCCCAACGAGCGCTTCACGGCGATGATGCGCCTCGACCACAACCGCGCGATGACGCAGGTGGCGCAGAAGACCGGCGTGCAGGTGTCCGAGGTCACGAACATGACCATCTGGGGCAACCACTCGGCCACGCAGTACCCCGACGTGGTGCATGCCAAGGTGGCGGGGGCGAGCGCCTGGGACGCCATCTCGGACGAGGCATGGGTGGCGGACACCTTCATCCCCACGGTGCAGACCCGTGGCGCGGCCATCATCGAGGCCCGCGGTGGGTCGTCGGTCGCCTCGGCGGCCAACGCGGCCATCGACCACATGCGCGACTGGGTGCTGGGCACCCCGGAGGGCAACTGGGTGTCCATGGGCGTGCCGTCGAAGGGGGAGTACGGCACCCCCGAGGGCCTGATCGTGGGCTTCCCCTGCACCTGCTCCGGCGGCGAGTGGAGCGTGGTGGAGGGCATCGACATCGACGAGTTCAGCAAGCCGCGCATCGAGCGCTCGGTGGCCGAGCTCGACGAGGAGCGGCAGGCTGTTAAGGATTTGGGACTTATCTAGCCCGGACGGCCACCCCGGGATGGCCCCGGGATAACGTGAGGCATGCGCGAGGGGCCCGGAAGGGCCCCTCGCCGCGTTAGGGTGCGCGGATGCCCGCCGCCCTTGGAGTGCCCGCCGTGCTGCGCGTGCCCGCATTCCGCAACGTGTGGATGGGCAGCGTGCTGTCGAACGGCGGTACGTGGTTCCAGGCGGTCGCCGCCGGCTGGCTGGTGCTGCAGATCACCGGCAGCGCCACCATGGTGGGGTTGCTGGCGCTGGCCTACCGGGCGCCGGCGTTCGTGCTTGCCCCGTGGGGCGGCAAGCTGGCCGACCGCCACGACTGGCGGCGAGTGGGGATCGTGACGTTCTCGGTGGAGGCCGCGGGCGCGCTGGCCCTGGCGGTGCTCGCCGCCACGGGCCACCTGTCGGTGGCGGCGATCTTCGCGGCCACCGTGGTGATGGGAGCGGCCTTCGCGGTGGGGCTGCCGTCGGTCCTGGCCCTCGTGCCGGCGCTGGTGCCCACCCCCCGGCTGCAGGAGGCCGTGGCCCTCAACGCAGCGGGCATCAACGTGGCCCGCGCCGTGGGGCCGATACTGGGCGGCGTGGCGCTCGCCACGGCCGGGGCCACATGGTGCTTCGCCATCAACGCGCTGTCGTTCCTGGCGCTGGTCGCGGCGCTCGTGGCGGCCCCGCACCTGGAGCAGGGGGCCAAGGTGCCCCAGCGGCTGCGCACGGCCATGCGGTACGCGTTCACCGACCACGCCGCACGGCGACTGCTGGTGGGCATGTTCATCTTCATGCTCTTCGCCGGTCCCGTGCAGGAACTCGCGCCCGTGGTGGCGCAGCGCGTGGGCGGGGGCCCGGTGGCGCTGGGGGTGATCCTGGGAGCCATGGGCACCGGTGCGCTGCTGGGCGCGTGGGGGCTGCAGGTGCTGTCGCGCAGGGGCCTCCCGCGGCACCGGGCCATCCCCATCGCCACCGTGGCCTTCGGCGCGTGCCTGGTGGTGGTGGCCGCCTCGCCCGTGCTCGCGCTGACGGCCGTGGGCATGCTGGCCGCCGGCGCCTTCTGGATCTGGCTGCTCACGCTCACCAACTCCGCAGTGCAGCTGTCGTCGCCCTCGCAGCTGCTGGGGCGCATGCTCAGCTTCTACCAGCTGGCCGTGATCACCCCGATCGCCGTGGGATCCGTGCTGTTCGGGTCACTCGCCGGGTGGCTGGGCATCGGCTGGAGCATGGGCATTGCGGCTGTGGCGCTGATGGCGTGGGGGGCGTGGACGCTGGCCCACCCCGTGCCCGACATCGACCGCGACATCCGCTCGATCAGGAGCGGATGAATCGGGCGATGCGGTCCCACGCCGGAGCGGGGGTGCGCCGGCCCACCATCAGCGAGTGATCACCCCGGCGCAGGGTGAGCAGCTGCACCGGGCGACCCGCCTTCCGCCGCGCGCCCACCAGGGCGGCGGCATCGGAATAGGGAACCGTGCGGTCGCGGGTGCCGTGCACCACCAGCGCGGGCGCGGGGAGCCGGGCGGCATCGCGCCGTGGATCGCGCGTGAGGGTCTCGCGCGCTGCGCGCTCGCCGCCCACCCGCACGATGATCCGGCGGATGCCGGGCCCCAGGCGCCCCAGGGGGCGCGCGGGAGCGGCCATGGTGACCACCCGGTCGGCGCGTGCGGCGCGCCCCGAGCGCAGGGCGATGTCGCCGCCCTGGCTGTGCCCCACGGCGCCGGTGCGCGCAGGGTCGGCGAGGGGCTGCCGTCCGAGCCATCGGATGGCCGCGGTGGCATCGGCGGTGAGGGCGGGGAGGTCGAGCCACGCCAGCGCGGGTCCCGGCGACCCACCGATGCCCCGCTTGTCGTAGCGGAGGGTCATCACGCCGCGCTGGGCGAGCGCCCGCGCCCACGCGGCATACAGTCCGCCGGGGGGGCCGCCCACGATCGCCCCGTCGCGCGTGCCGGGCCCGAAGCCGCCGATGATGACCGCTGCCGGATGCGGCCCGGGGCCATCGGGGATGGTGAGGGTGCCCGCGAGGCGCGCGCCGTTGCCCCCCGGCAGCGTGACGTCGCGCTCGGTGGACGCCACGGCCGTGGCGGGCAGCACGAGGGCAAGGATAAGCACCGGGAACATCCGCACGCAGCGACGGTATCGCGCCGCGGGCGGGAACCCGGGGGATCGGTCACGTCGGCCCGCTTGGCTATGCTGGGGCCGTGCATGAAGTCCGTCTCGCAGAGCGGCTCATCGCCCATGACACCTCCGATCCGGCCGGTCTCGCCGTGGCGATGGACTTCGTGGCCGGATGGCTCGAGGGCCGTGGCGCCGACCTGACCCGCCGTGACCTGGGCGACCGCGAGGTGCTCACGGCCACCGCGGGCAACGGCCCGGTGCGCATCATCCTCAACGGGCATCTCGACGTGGTGCCCGGGCACCCCGACCAGTTCCGCCCGCGGGTGGTCGGCGATCGGCTGATCGGCCGTGGGGCCTACGACATGAAGGCGGCCCTCGGGGCGATGATGATCGCCACGTCCAACCTGGCCGAGGCGCCCCCGCCCGGCGTGCAGGTGCAGTTGGTCATCGTGCCCGACGAGGAGCGCGCGCAGTCCGGGCCCAACGCCACCGAGATGCTGGTGGACCAGGGCCTGCGGGCCGACTTCGTGATCTGCGGCGAGCCCACCGACATGCAGGTGGGCGTGCAGGCCAAGGGCGTGATGATCCTCGAGGTGGTGGTGGAGGGCCGGGCCGCTCACGGGTCGACGCCATGGCTGGGCGACAACGCCATCGTGCGGGCGCTCGAGGTGTACCGCCGGCTGGAGTCGCTGCCGTTCACCCGGGCGTCCACGCCGCTGTTCGCCCGTCCGTCGGTGAACCTCGGCCGCATCGCGGGCGGTGACGCGGTGAACAAGGTGCCGGACCTCTGCCGCATGGACGTGGACATCAGGTACCTGCCCGGGCAGGACCCCGACGAGATCCTGCGCCAGGCACGCGATGCCGGCGCAGCATCGGTGGAGGTGGCGATCGCACGCCCCCCCGCCGACACGGACCCCGATCACCCGCTCGTGGGCGCGCTGGTGGACTGCGCCTCGCGCCACGACCGCTCCTCGACGTCCGTGGGGCGCGATGGGGCGTCCGACGCCGTGGCGTTCCTGCAGGTGGGCGTGCCCGCCGTGGAGTTCGGCCCCCGGGGCGCCGGGCATCATGGTCCCGATGAGTACGTGGACATCCCCAGCCTGATGGCGTATCGCCAGGCACTCGAGGGCTTCTCCGCCACCGCCGGCGCGATGGCGTCTGCCATTGCCACCACCCGCGACGAGGAGGCCCGGGCGTGAGCGACGAGCCCGTGGACCCCCCGGTGGACCCCCCGGTGGACGACGCCGAGCGCCCGACGCGCTGGTACCGCGTTCCGCGCAAGAGGCGCCGGTGGCCGTGGGTGGCCATGTGGGCCGCGATCCTCATCGTGGGCGCGGGCGCCGGGCTCGCCGTGGCCAGCTACCAGCTACTGGGCGACACCCTCGAGAAGGCCAGCCCCGATATCGAGCTGGTGCAGGATGCCCAGAAGGCGGTCGACCCGGATGTGCCGGGCGAGCCCGTGAACATCCTGCTCATCGGATCCGACAAGCGGGCGGGCACGCAGGGAGCCGGCGATCCCGGTCGTGCCGACTCGCTCATCCTGCTGCGCATGGATGGCGACAAGGGGTTCATCTCGATGCTCTCCTTCCCGCGCGACCTGTACGTGGATATCCCGGGAGTCGGCACCGACAAGATCAACGCGGCGTTCTCGGCGGGTGGTCCGGCGAAGACCATCGAGACGGTCAAGAAGCTCACGGGCCAGCCCATCAACTACTTCGTGAACATCGACTTCGAGGGCTTCGTGAAGCTCGTCGACCAGGTGGGCGGGGTGTACCTGGACGTCGACCGCAAGTACTTCCACAAGAACGTGCCGGGCGACGGGATCGACGACTATGAGGAGATCGACCTCAAGCCCGGGTACCAGCGCATGAACGGCGTGGACGCCCTCGACTACGTGCGCTACCGCCACACCGACTCGGACTTCGCCCGCATCGCGCGCCAGCAGGCGTTCCTGTCGGAGCTCAAGCGCCAGACCAACCGGTTCGGCAACCTTCCCGAGATCCCGGCCTATGCCAGCATCTTCGCCGACAACATCGTCACCAACGTGCGGTCGGTGCCGCGCCTGCTGGGCATCATGGAGCAGGCCATCACCACCGACAAGGACCGCATCGCGCGCAACAGCGTCAACGGCACCCCCACCATGCGCAACGGGGCCTCCATCGTCGAGGCCCCCCAGTCGGAGATCGACGCCAAGGTGGAGGCCTGGCTCAACCCGGAGTTCACCCAGGGCGCGGCCACCACCGTGGTGAGGCCCAACGACGTCCAGGTGCAGGTGCTCAACGGCAACGGGCGCCTGCTGGATGCCGAGACCGCCACCGACCAGCTGCGCAGCCGGGGCTACGACGCGGTGTCGGGCGGCAACGCCGACTCCTTCGGCAAGCCCGAGACCATCGTGTCGTATGCGGATGGCCAGCGCGAGGCCGCCAAGAACGTGTCCAGGCTCTTCGGGGGCGGCACCGTGCTGACCGCGCTGCCGCGGGCCGGCACGCCGGACGGCGTGGACGTGCGCGTGACGGTGGGCGAGTCGTACACGGGCCGGCTGGTGACCCCGAAGAGGAGGAAGGCCCAGCCCAGGCCCGTGGCCCGCGTGGTGGACACCCGCAGCCTGGTGTCGCTCGGGCGCCGTATCCAGAAGGCCACCGGCCTCAAGATCATGGTGCCCACCCGCGTGCCCACGGGTTCCGAGCTGAAGATCGTCCGGGCATACCGGGTGAATACCGGGGGGCAGGGCCCGCAGGCGCTGAAGATGGTGTTCCGCGTACCCTCGGGCACCTACTGGGGGTACCAGGTGCTCGACTGGGCCGATCCGCCGCTGCTCGAGGGCCGGACCGGCGTGGTGAAGAGCGGGGGCCGCGAGTACTCCACCTTCTACGACGGCAAGAACCTCATGCGCCTGGCGTGGCAGAAGGACGGCGTGACCTACTGGATCTCCAACACCCTCGACTACAAGCTGTCGGCCGAGGACATGTACGCCATCGCGAAGTCGGCGCGGCCGCTGAACCGGGTGGCCCTGCGCCCCGGGGCGAGCCCCGTGGACATCCCGATCGAGCAGGACGCGTACACCCCCTGATGGCCGAGCGCATCGGGGTGATCGGGGCCGGGTACGTGGGCCTGGTGACAGGGGCGTGCCTGGCCTCGCTGGGGCACCAGGTGACGCTTCGCGACATCGACCCCGCCAAGGTGGACATGATCCGCGCGGGCGAGCCGCCCATCCACGAGCACGGGCTGAAGGAGCTCATGCTCGAATGCGCCGATCGCCTGCACGCAACCCTCGACCTCCGCGAGATGCTCGAGGCGTCGGAGATCGTGTTCATCGCGGTCGACACCCCGCCCACGCCGTCGGGCGATGCCGATCTCTCGCGCGTGATGAGCGTGGTGGATGAGCTCGAGCAGATCGGCCCCGAGGCCTCGGCGGGGCACGTGCTGGTGATGAAGAGCACGGTGCCGGTGGGAACAGGCGAGAGGGTGCGCGCCGAGCTCGACAAGCGGGGCCTGTCCGACGTGGGCTACTGCTCCAACCCGGAGTTCCTCAAGGAGGGGGTGGCCATCGCCGACTTCCTCCGCCCCGACCGCGTGGTGGTGGGCGACTTCCGGCCCGCGGACGGCGACATGGTCGCCGCGCTCTATGCCCCGCTCGGCGCCCCGCTGCTTCGCACCTCGGTGCCCACCGCCGAGATGATCAAGTACGCATCCAACGCCTTCCTGGCCACCAAGATCTCGTTCATCAACGAGATCGCCAATGTGTGCGAGGAGGTGGGCGCCGATGTGACCGAGGTGGCCGAGGGCATGGGCCTCGACGCGCGCATCGGGCCCAGGTTCCTGTCGGCGGGCGTGGGCTTCGGCGGCTCGTGCTTCCCCAAGGACGTCTCGGCCCTCAAGCAGCTGGCGGGAAACAGCGGCTACCACTTCCAGCTGCTCACCTCGGTGATCGAGGTCAACGAGCTGCAAAAGCGCCGCGTGGTGGGCAAGCTCAAGCGGCACCTGGGCGAGCTCGAGGGCAGGGAAATCGCGCTGATGGGGCTGGCATTCAAGCCGGGCACCGACGACATGCGCGAGGCGTCGAGCGTGGTGCTGGCCGGCCGCCTGCTTGCCGAGGGCGCGCGCGTGCGCGCATATGACCCCGTGGCGCTGCGGGCCGCGTCGAGCCGGCTGAGTGCGGTGGCGCTTCACGACGACCCCATGGCGTGCATCACCGGCGCGGACGCCGTGGTGATCGTGACCGAGTGGCCCGAGGTGGTGGGCCTCGACTGGGCCAAGGTGTCGCAGGCCATGCGCGGCGACGTGCTGGTGGACGGCCGCAACGCGCTCGACCCCGTGGCCGTGGTGGCCGCCGGCCTGGCGTACGAGGGCATCGGGCGGGTCGTGCCGTCGTGAGCGCTCCCGCGGGGGTACGGCAGGCCGTCATCCTGGTGGGCGGGCAGGGCACCCGCATGCGCCCGCTCACGGACACCCTGCCCAAGCCCATGCTGCCGCTGCTCGACCTGCCGTTCGTGGAGCGGCAGGTGGACCACCTGCGCGCCGCCGGCGTGGAGCGCATCGTGTTCTCGTGCGGCTACCGGCCGCGCGAGATCGAGGAGTACTTCGGCGATGGCTCGTCGTGGGGGCTGGAGCTGGGCTACGTGGTCGACCCCGAGCCTCTTGGCACGGCCGGTGCCATCGCCAATGCCGAGCCATTGCTCGACGACGACGACGTGTTCGTGCTGAACGGCGACATCCTCACCGACCTCGACCTGGCCGCGCTGGTGGCCCACCACTGCGGGCTTGGGGCCGAGGCCACCATCGCGCTCACCCCGGTGGACGACCCCGGTGCATTCGGCCTGGTGCGCACCGACGCCGATGGCCGGGTCACGGAGTTCGTCGAGAAGCCCGGGGTGGATGAGCTCATCCCCGGCGAGCCCTTCCGCATCAACGCCGGCACCTACGTGCTGTCGCCGTCTGCGCGCCGTGCGATACCCCGGGGGCAGCAGGTGTCGATCGAGCGCGATACCTTCCCATTGCTGGCCGCCCGCGGGGGCGTGGGTGCCATGGCGTCCGACTGCTACTGGCGCGACATCGGCACGCCGGGGTCATATCTGGACGCCCACCTCGACCTCCTGTCGGGTCGCGTGGGGTTCATCCCGTCCCCGGGCGCCGCGTGGGTGTCGACGGGGGCAACGGTGGATGCATCGGCCATCATCGGCGATGGCGCCTGCGTGGGCCCCGGCGCGGTGGTGGGCGCGGGCGCGGTGGTGGCCGACTGCGTGGTGGGCGCGGGCACCCAGGTGGGGGAGGAGGCGCTGGTGGACGGGGCCGTGCTGGGCCGGCAGGTCACCGTGGGGCCGGGCGCGCGCGTCACCGGCCTGGTGGTGGCCGGCGACGGGGCCATCGTGCCCGACGCCATGGCCGTCTCGGGCCCCGCCACCATCCCCACGGGGTCGGTAGCCTCCACCTGATGGCGGAACTCGACGTCCCAGAGGTGCTGGCCGTGGACCGCGCCGGCCTCATCGACGGCCTGGCGGGGTCGGTGGACGTGTTCGATGCCGCGCGCGCGGGCGCCGAGGGGCTGGACATCCCGTTCGCCGCGGACGGCATCGCCAACGTGCTCATCTGCGGCATGGGCGGGTCGGCGGTGGCCGGCGACCTGATCGCCAGCGCGTACTACGAGCGCACGCGCGTGCCGCTGGTGGTGCATCGCGGGTACTACCTGCCGGGGTGGGCCGACGACCGCACGCTGGCCATGCTCCTGTCGTATTCGGGCGAGACCGAGGAGACCCTCACGGCGGCCATGCAGGCGCTCGAGCGCGAGTCGCCGGCCATCGCCATCACCAGTGGCGGCAAGCTGGACACCTGGTACAACGGCAAGCACGGCGTGCCCGTGCTGCCCATCCCCGGCGGGCTGCAGCCCCGCATGGCCCTCCTGCACATGCTCATTCCCGCCGTGGTCCTGCTGGCGCGGCTCGGCGTGATCCCCCCGCAGGAACAGGAGCTCGACGCGGCGCGTGATGCCGTCGCGGCGGCCATCGACACCTACGGCCCCGCGCGCCCCACCGATGCCAACCCGGCCAAGCAGCTGGCGATGCGCCTGCACGACAAGGTTCCGGTGATCTACGGCGCCGAGGTCACGGCGGGAATCGCCTTCCGCTGGAAGTGCCAGTTCAACGAGAACGCCAAGCAGCCCGCCTTCTGGGCGGCCCTGCCCGAGATGAACCACAACGAGATCGTGGGGTGGGAGCAGGCCGGGCCGTTCGGGGACCAGGCGCAGGTGGTGATGCTGCGTGACCCGCGGCAGCATCGCCAGGTGGAGCGCCGGCTGGCCCTGACCCGCGAGATCATCAGCCCGCACGTAACCGACGTGCTCACCATCGAGGGGGAGGGCGACAGCCCGCTGGCCCGGGTGATCGACCTCGTGCTTCTGGGTGACTACGTCTCGCTGTATGCCGCCTGCCTGCGCCGGGTCGACCCGAACCCGGTTGACAGCATCGGAACCCTCAAGGCGGGCCTCGCCACCACGGGCAACCAGCGCCTGCGGGCGGGCGAGAGCGGCTCGATCTAGCCGGGCACCCCGGTGCCAGGCACCTAACCGTGCGTCACAGACCGCGCGCGGGTCGGTTAAGTGCCAGGCACCATGGGCGATTCGTCCCTGTGGATACGGTGCCTGTCACCGGGGCCCTCGCGCGCTGGTAGCCTCGTTGCGCTTCGAAGCGACCAAGGAAACCGTCTGTGTCGACAACCGTCAATCATCATGTGGCCGATCTCAGCCTGGCCGAGCTCGGCAAGCAGCGCATCGAGTGGGCCGACCGCGACATGCCCGTGCTCAAGCAGATCCGCGAGAGGTTCGAGAAGGAGAAGCCACTCGATGGCCTCCGTATCTCCGCCTGCCTCCACGTGACCACCGAGACCGCCAACCTAGCCCGCACCCTGCAGGCCGGGGGCGCGGACGTGGTGCTGGTGGCATCGAACCCGCTGTCCACGCAGGACGACGTGGCGGCTGCGCTGGTGGCCGAGTACGGCATCTCCACCTACGCCATCAAGGGCGAGGACGACGAGACCTACTATGCGCACCTGACCGCGGCCATCGACCACGCCCCGCACATCACGATGGACGACGGCGCCGACGTGATCGGCGTGCTCCACGGCGATCGCCGCGAGATGCTCGACGGCATCATCGGCGGCACCGAGGAGACGACCACGGGCGTGATCCGCCTCAAGGCCCTCGAGGCCGAGGGCGAGCTGGCGTTCCCGGTGGTGGCCGTGAACGAGGCCAACACCAAGCACATGTTCGACAACCGCTACGGCACTGGCCAGTCCACGCTGGACGGCCTGCTGCGCGCCACCAACATCCTGGTGGCCGGTCGCAAGTGCGTGGTGGGTGGCTACGGCTGGTGCGGTCGTGGCCTGGCGTCGCGCCTGAAGGGCATGGGCGCCCACGTGATCGTGATCGAGGTGGACCCGCTCGCGGCCCTCGAGGCCGTGATGGACGGCTTCGAGGTGATGACCGTTGCGGATGCCGCCAAGGCCGGTGACGTGTTCATCACCGCCACGGGCAACATTCACGTGCTGCGGCGCGAGCACTTCGAGCACATGAAGGACGGCGCCATCATCGCCAATACCGGGCACTTCAACGTGGAGATCGACATCCCGGGCCTGGACGAGCTGGCCGACGGGGTGCGCGAGGTGCGTCCGTTCGTGCAGGAGTACGCCCTCCGCAACGGTCGCAAGGTGTACCTGCTCGCCGAGGGCCGCCTGCTTAACCTGGCGTCCGCCGAGGGTCACCCGGCCGCCGTGATGGACATGAGCTTCGCCAACCAGGCGCTGTCGGCCGAGTACATGGCCAGGAACGCCACGTCGCTCGACAAGACCGTGTATGTGGTCCCCGAGGACATCGACGCCGAGATCGCCCGCCTCAAGCTGTACTCGATGGGCGTGGAGATCGACGCCCTCACCGAGGAGCAGGAGAAGTACCTGGCGTCGTGGGACCAGGGAACCTGACCTGAGCACCACAGGCCTCGCCCCCGAGGACATCATCGCCCTGCGCGATGGCGCGGTGGTGATGCTCGACCAGACGCGGCTGCCCGGCGAGGTGGCGCACGTCACGCTCACCACATGGCCGGACGTCGTGGATGCCATCAAGCAGATGGTCATCCGCGGCGCTCCGGCCATCGGCGTGGCCGGCGCGATGGGCGTGGCCCTGGCGGCGCACCAGGCCGCCGCCAGCAGCAGCACCCGCCAGGCGTTCGACGCCGAGATGGGCCGTGCCATCGCCGAACTTCGCGTGGCGCGTCCTACGGCGGTCAACCTGGAGTGGGCGGTGGACCGCCTGGCCGGCGTGGTGGCAGATCATGAGGGGACGCCGGCTGAGATCGCCGACGAGTTGGCCGCCGCCGCCCGCGCCATCCATGCCGATGAGGTTGACCGCTGCGTGGCCATGGGCCACCACGCCGTGCCGCTGTTCACCCGGGGCGCGCGGATACTGACCCACTGCAACGCCGGCGCGCTGGCCACCGGTGGCTACGGCACCGCGCTGGGCGTGGTGCGCGCCGCCTACGAGGCGGACCCCACGGTGACGGTGATCGTGGACGAGACCCGGCCCCTGTTGCAGGGGTCCCGGCTTACCGCGTGGGAGTTGCAGCAGGACGGCATTCCGTACACGCTGATCACCGACAACATGGCCGCCATGCTGATGTCGCAGGGGCGGGTGACGCACGTGGTGGTTGGCGCCGACCGCATCGCGGCCAATGGCGACGTGGTCAACAAGATCGGCACGTACGGGGTGGCGATCCTGGCGCGCGAGCACGGGATCCCGGTGATCGTGGCGGCTCCCACGTCCACCCTCGACCTCACCATGCCCTCGGCAGCGGAGATCCCGGTGGAGGAGCGCGTGGCCGACGAGGTGCGCGGCCTCTCGCTGTTCGGCCGCCCGGCGTCATCGCCGGACGCGCCGGTGGCCAACCCCGCCTTCGACCGCACGCCTGCCCGGCTGGTGAGCGCGATCGTCACCGAGCAGGGGGTGCATCGCGCACCGTATGAGCGGTCGCTGCGCCGCGCCTGGGACGACGCCGGGCACTAGCGCCGCCGTCCGCACGACGGGCCCCGCAGCCTGCCGAGAACCGCGGGGCCCGCTGGCGTTTCCGCCATCGCCGGGCCCCAGGGGGACGCCCGACGCAGAAAACGCTAGCCGGCGTCTCGGATGGCAAGACGAAAGCCGGGTCCGCAGGCGGCTTTCGCCCGTGCGCGGGCCGCGCGGTTACTTCAGGCGGTAGGTGATGCGGCCGCGGGTGAGGTCGTAGGGCGAGACCTCCACCTTCACGCGGTCACCGGGGTTCACGCGGATGTAGTTGCGGCGCATGCGGCCGGCCAGCTTGGCCAGGACCACGTGACCGCCGTCCAGCTCGACGCGGAAGAACGTATTGGGCAGGGCCTCGGTGACCTCGCCCTCGAACTCGATTGCCTGTTCCTTCTCGGTGGAGGCCGTGGTGGCTCCTCTCATCGTTGCCGGGGCCGGGCGCCCCGCGTACGCCGGTAACGCTAGCGCGGCCGACCGGGATCGGCACGCATTCGGGACGATCCGGCACGCATGCGCGCGCCCGATCGGGCCACGATTGCCAGCGGATGCGGACGCTCGGTACGGCATTCCTGGACATCATCATCGGCGACGGCTGCGCCGCGTGCGACATGCCGGGGCCACCGGCATGCGCGGCGTGCCTGGGGGGCATCCCGCCCGCGGCGTGCCCCGCATGCGCTCGGTGCAATCACCCGTGGCCCCGCGCGCGCGACGCCTGCCCGCAGTGCGTGCCGGGAGTGGCCTGGGCCCGGCACGCAGCCCCCTACCAGGCGCCGCTCCCCGCGCTGGTCAGCGCCCTGAAGGACGGTCGCCGGCGGGCACTGGCCGAGCCCCTCGCCACGGTGATGGCCCAGCGCATCGCTCCCCCGCCGGCCGGAGCGGTGCTGGTGCCGGTTCCCCTGGGCCGGCGGCGGATGCGCGAGCGGGGGTTCAACCAATCCGCGCTCCTCGCGGCCTGCCTGGCCGGGCGGTGGGGCCTTCCCGTGGCCCACGCGCTGGGCCGCGACGACGCCGCCCCGCCACAGCGCGGTTCCGGTGCCCGCGAGCGCCGCCGGCAGGTGGATGGGGCGTTCACCGCTGTGGGCGTGCCGCCCCTGCATGCGGTGCTGGTGGACGATGTACTCACCACCGGGGCCACGCTGCGCGCGGCCGCCCGGGCGCTGCGCGGCGCCGGTTGCGCCCGCGTGGGCGCGGTGTCACTGGCGAGGGTCGTCCCCCCGCCGTAGCGCACTAGAGTCGGGAGACGTCGGATATCGAGGGGGCTCACGCCATGGAACTCCAGGTCAGGGGACGCAACGTGCCGGTCACCGAGGCCCTCGAGGCCCATGCGCAGAAGCGCATGCAGAAGGTGGAGAGGGTCCTGGGGCCCATCGCCGACTCCGCGCAGGTGGAGCTGGAGTTGTCGGTGGAGCACAACCCCAGCATCACCCGTAGCCAGATCGCCGAGGTGACCGTGCGCAGCAAGGGGCCGGTCATCCGCGTGCGCGAGGCCGACTCGGACATGTATGCGGCCATCGACCTGGCGGCGCACCGCATCGAGCGGGCGGCACAGCGCCTGCGCGAGCGGCGCAAGGATCACCATGGACCGGGCATAGAGGCCGTGGCGGCAACGCCGGCCGAGATCGCCGCGCTCGACCGCCTGGGCAAGGACGCCACCGACGCGGTGGAGTCGCCGCCGCCCATTCGCATCGTGCGCAGCAAGCGGTTCGAGATGCCCTCGCTCACCCCTGAGGACGCCGCCGTGCGCCTGGAGCTCATCGACCACGCGTTCTTCGTATTCCGCAACGAGGCCAGTGGCGAGGTGAGCGTCATCTACCGGCGGCGGGATGGCGACTTCGGCCTCATCGAAGGGGCCTGACGCGCCGCGCGCCATGACCAGGTGGATGGCGGCGCTGGTGGTGGCCCTCGCGGCGGCCACCGGCGCCGTGGCCGCCGACCCGGCCCTCGTGGCCGACCTCGACCGCATGACGCCGCGTCCCGCGCTGGCGGGCGAGGGCCCGGGCCTCGTCACGGCGTCGGACGCCGCCGAGGCCGTGGCCTCGGCCGTGGTGGCGGCGGGCGACCCCCAGGCGGTCGTGCTGCGCGACGCCCTGGCAGGGCAGGGTGCCGTGGCCACGGCGGCGCGCACGTCGGCCCTCGCCGCCGGCGGCACGGCCACGTCGTTCGCCGCGGCATTCCCCACGGGGCCGGCGGCACGGGCCATGGTGCGGCGCGCCACGCTTGCCCTGCTGGGCCAGGCGGGCGCGGTGACGGCCCTCAGCGCCGAGCTCGAGCCCGTGCCCGGCGGGCGGGCATCGATCGCCGTCATGCCCGACGGCAGCATCCGCACGCTGGCCGTGGCATCGCGCGGCGACCGCCTGGTGGGGACCGTGACGGTGCGCCCCGGTGCTGGCAGCCAGGACCTGCAGGAGATCGTGAACGGGGTCACCTATGCCTGGCAGCTGGTGAGCCCGCCGTCGACCGGCGTGGCGGAGGAGATCGGGGTGTCCGACGCCCTGCGTCTGCAGGTGCGGGCGGCGTGGTCGGCCGCGGGGCGCGCCGGCCAGGAGGTGCCGGGCAGCATGCTGGCGGCGCGCATGGAGGGCACCGCGTGGGTGATGGCCGACATGGGCGCGCCGGGCGCCCCCGACCTGCAGCTGTTCCGCGAGGCCACGCCGGGCGCCTATCGCGCAGAGGGAGCCGTTGCGCTGGCCGGTACGTGCCCGGGCATCCCCGTGGCCCTCCGCGAGGCCTGGGGCTACGCATCGGAATGCGCCGCGGGCGACCCCGGCGTGCCGTTGCCGGGCACGGCGGCCACCGGCGAGCTGCCGGAGCCGGTGCGCGGGGTGGGCATGTGGATCTGGTACGTCAACCGGTCCGAGCCGACGCTGCAGGGCATCATCGACCGCGCGCGCCGCCACGGCGTGCGCACGGTGCACATCAAGTCCGGGGACGGCACCAGCTACTGGCGGCAGTTCGATCGCGCGGTGGGCCCCCTCAAGGCGGCGGGCCTCCGGGTGTGCGCATGGCAGTACGTGCGCGGCGCGCGCCCCGAGGCCGAGGCCGCCGTGGCAGCGCGGGCCGTGCGCGCAGGGGCCGACTGCTTCGTGGTGGATGCCGAGATCGAGTTCGAGCGCATCCGGCAGCGCTACCAGCGCGCCACGCGGTACATGCGCGCACTGCGCGCGCGCGTGGGTACGGCCTACCCGGTGGGTCTCACCACCTTCCCGTATGTCGACCTGCACGGCAGGTTCCCGTACTCGGCCTTCCTCGGCGGGCCCAACGCGGCCCAGTTCACCATGCCCCAGGTGTACTGGCGGGCGTTCCGCGTGTCGCCCGCCGTTGCCGTGGAGCGCACCATGCGGTGGAACCGCGTATACGGAAAGCCCATCGCCCTGCTGGGGGGCACCTACATGCGCGAGACGCCGGCGCAGATACGGCAGTTCCGGTGCGCGGCCAGGGCCGCGGGCGTGCAGGGCGAGAGCTGGTGGGCGTGGCAGAACACCCGGGCTCGCCAGTGGCCGGCCCTGGGGGGGCCGCTGTCGTGCCAGGCGCCGCTGTCGCTGCGCGCGGGCACCCGCTACCCGGTGATCGGCACGCGCTCGCGCGGTGACGTGGTGCGCCGCCTGCAGCAGCTGCTGCGCTCGCAGGGGGTGCCGGTGCGCGTGACGGGCATCTACGACGGGCGCACCCGGACCGCCGTGGCCGGCTACCGGGCCCAGCGCGGCCTGCCCGGGGGCACCGGCACCGACGATGCGCTGTGGGCCGACCTGCTGCAGCGCAGCGGGTCGGCGGTGACATCGCGCGCGGGGTAGGGGTGCCCGCCATTGGTACGCTTTCGGCTCCCGTAAGCGGCCGCTCGGACATGCCTTCATGAGCACGGAGTTGATCAACAAGGTCCTGCGCTTCGGCGAGGGACGCGGAATGAAGCAGCGGCTGCAGCGGGTGGAGCGCATCAACGCGCTGGAGCCCGAGATGCAGGAGCTCTCGGACGAGCAGATCCGCGAGCGCGCGGCGTCAATCCGCGAGCGCCTGGCCGGCGACGACGTGGACACCGATGACGTGCTGGACGAGGTGTTCGCCCTGGTGCGCGAGGCGTCGTGGCGCACCCTGGGCATGCGGCATTTCGACGTGCAGCTGGTGGGCGCGATGGTGCTGAACGAGGGCCGCATCGCCGAGATGAAGACCGGTGAGGGCAAGACCCTCACGGCAACCGCTGCCGTGGCGCTGAACGCGCTCACCGGCAAGGGCGTGCACCTGGTCACGGTCAACGACTACCTGGCATCCCGCGATGCGCAGTGGATGACGCCGGTGTACGAGGCCCTGGGCCTGAGCGTGGGCGTGATCGGCGCCATGATGCCCGAGGACCAGCGCCGGGCGGCCTACGAGGCTGACATCACCTACGGCACCAACTCGGAGTTCGGCTTCGACTACCTGCGCGACAACATGGCGGTGCGGCTCGAGGACTGCGTGCAGCGCGGCCACGCGTTCTGCATCGTGGACGAGGTCGACTCGATCCTCATCGACGAGGCCCGTACCCCGCTGATCATCTCGGGCGTGCCCGAGGCCGCCGCCGACACCTACTACCGCTTCGCGCGCATCGTGCCCACCCTGCGCAAGGGCGACGACTACGAGGTGGACGAGAAGCACCGCACCGTGTCGCCGCTCGAGAGCGGGGTCGAGAAGGTGGAGCGCGCGCTGGGCATCGAGCACCTGTACCTCGACGTCCACGGCCAGTTGGTCAACCACTTCATCCAGGCGCTCAAGGCCGAGTCGCTGTTCCGCAAGGACAAGGAATACATCGTCCGCGACGGCGAGGTGCTGATCGTCGACGAGTTCACGGGCCGCGTGCTGGAGGGGCGCCGCTACTCGGAGGGCCTGCACCAGGCCATCGAGGCCAAGGAGGGCCTGAAGATCCGCGAGGAGAACCAGACCCTCGCAACCATCACCCTGCAGAACTACTTCCGCATGTACGACAAGTTGTCGGGCATGACCGGCACGGCCTCCACCGAGGCCAACGAGTTCCACAAGATCTATGAGACCGACGTGGTGAGCGTGCCCACGCACCGGCCGATGATCCGCGACGACCGCAACGACCTCATCTTCAAGACGAGGGACGCCAAGTTCAACGCAGTGATCGAGGACATCAAGGAGGCCCACGATCGCGGGCAGCCGGTGCTGGTGGGAACCATCAGCGTCGAGATCTCCGAGATGCTCTCCGGGATGATGGACAGGCGGGGCATCCCGCATAACGTGCTCAACGCCAAGCAGCACGAGAAGGAGGCCGAGATCATCGCGCGGGCGGGCGAGCCCGGCGCGGTGACCATCGCCACCAACATGGCCGGCCGCGGCGTGGACATCAAGCTGGGCGAGGGCGTGGCCGACCTCGGCGGCCTCTACGTCATCGGCACAGAGCGCCACGAGAGCCGCCGCATCGACAACCAGCTGCGCGGTCGCTCCGGGCGCCAGGGCGACCCCGGTGCCACCCGGTTCTTCCTGTCGGCCGAGGACGATCTCATCCGTATCTTCTCCGGCGACCGCATGTACAAGGTGCTCGACCGCCTGGGCCCTGGCGACGACCTCCCGCTCGACTCGAAGATGCTCACCAAGACGGTCGAGGGCGCCCAGAAGAAGGTGGAGGAATACAACTTCAACATCCGCAAGCGGGTGCTCGAGTACGACGACGTGCTCAACAAGCAGCGCGAGGTCATCTATGCCGAGCGCCGCCTGGTGCTCGAGGGCGCCGACCTCGCCGAGCGATCCCGCGACTGGATCGTGGAGGTGCTGGTGGAGACCGTGGACCGGTATGAGGACGCCGATGCCGCGGTGGCCGACTGGGACCTCGAGGGCATGTTCACCGAGCTCGGCCAGCTGTACCCCATGTCGTTCACGGCGGACGACATCCGGCACGACGGCCTCACGCGCGATGAGCTGCTGGACCGCCTCGAGGACGACGCCATGGAGGCCTACGACCGCCGCGAGGCGGAGATGGGGGCCGACATGGTGCGCGACCTCGAGCGCTGGGTGCTGCTGCAGCTGGTGGACGTGGACTGGCGCGAGCACCTGCTGAACATGGACTACCTGCGCGAGGGAATCCACCTGCGCGCCCTGGGCCAGAAGGACCCGCTCTCGGAGTACCGCCTCGAGGGCCACTCGATGTTCGACGAGATGATGCAGAACATCACCCGTGAGTACGTGCGCTACATGTTCCACGTGGAGGTGGAGGCGCCGCCGGAGCCCGTGGCGCCCGCTCCGGTCGATGGGGTCACCTACACCTCGCAGGACGACCCGGTGCAGGGATTCGCCGGCATGGCGGAGGGCATGGTGGAGGACGCCGACGAGGTGGCGTTCGAGGCCACCGAGCCCGCGCACTTCGCGGAGGACGCCGCCACCGAGGCGCCCCTGCCCGGCGTGGTGGAGACCGTGGTCATCGACGACGAGGACCGGATCGGCCGCAACGATCCGTGCCCGTGCGGCTCGGGCAAGAAGTACAAGAAGTGCTGCGGCGCGGCCTAGCCCTGCCCCTCGCATGACCGATCCGGATCAACTGGCGCAGCAGGCGGGGAAGCTGGGCGAGCGCGTGGCGCTGCTGGGCGATTACCTCGATCCCGATGCCACGGCGGCGCGGGTGGCCGAGCTCGAGCAGCAGATGGGGGCCGCCGACTTCTGGGACGACCAGGAGCGCGCGGCCCGTGTGTCGGCCGAGCACGCGCGGCAGTCGGGCAGGCTCGACCAGTATCGCGCGCTGTCGGCCGAGGTGGCCGACCTGGGCGAGCTCGCGGCCATGGCCCGCGAGGAGGAGCGCGCCGGCAGCCTCACCGAGGAGTTCACGCAGGAGATCGTGGACGGCCTGGCGCGCGCCGAGGACCAGCTGCTGGTGCTCGAGGAGGCCCGGCTGTTCGGCGGGGACCACGATGCCGGTGACGCCGTGGTCACCATCCAGGCCGGCGAGGGCGGCACCGACGCCCAGGACTGGGCCGAGATGCTGCTGCGGATGTACCTGCGCTGGGCCGAGTCGCGGGGCTTCACCGCCACGGTGCAGGACCGCCTGGATGGCCAGGAGGCCGGCATCAAGAGCGCCACGTTCACCCTGGCGGGCGCCAATGCCTACGGGCTCATGAGCGCCGAGCGCGGAGTGCACCGGCTGGTGCGCCTGTCGCCGTTCGACTCCGCCAATCGGCGCCAGACGTCGTTCGCCGCGGTGCAGGTGGCGCCGGTGGTCACCGACGAGGCCGTGGTGGAGATCGAGGATAAGGACATCCGGGTGGACACCTACCGGGCCAGCGGCGCCGGCGGCCAGCACGTCAACAAGACCGACTCCGCGGTGCGCATCACGCACATCCCGACGGGGGTGGTGGTGCAGTGCCAGAACGAGCGCTCGCAGACCCAGAACCGCGCAACGGCCATGAGCATGCTGCGCTCGCGGCTGCTCGAGCTCGAGATCCAGCGGCGCGAGGAGGAGGCCGCCCGGGAGCGCGGCGAGACCATGACCATCGGGTTCGGCAGCCAGATCCGCTCGTACGTGATCCACCCCTACTCGATGGTGAAGGACCTCCGCACCGGGCATGAGAGCGGCAACACCCAGGCGGTGTTCGACGGCGCGCTCGACCCGTTCATGCGGGCCGAGCTCGAGCGCCGGGCAAAGGGCCTGGCCGTGGTGGGGGAGGACTGATGCCGCGTGCGCTGGTGGTGGTGGGGTCGCGTCATGGCGGAACCATGGAGATGGGCGAGTGGGTGGTGCAGGGGCTCCGCGACGGCGGCGTGGATGCCGAGCTCGTCGACGCCGAGAACGCCCCGTCGCCCGAGGGCTTCGACCTCGCGGTGGTGGGTGGTGCGGTCTATGCCGCCCGGTGGGTGGAGAACGTGCGCGAATGGACCCGCGCGCACTCCGACGCCCTCCGGGCCATGCCCTGCTGGATCTTCTCGAGCGGTCCGGTCACCGGTCCGCCGTTCCCCACCGATGAGGAGTCGGTGCAGTTCGGCCGCCTGCTCGAGTGGACCGACGCCCGCGAGCACCGGTGCTTCCCCGGTCGCATCGACCGCCCCAACCTGCGCGCACGCGAGAAGGCGATGGTCATCGCCATGCGCGTGCAGGATTGTGACTACCGCCCGAAGGACGACATCACCGCATGGGCACGGGGAATAGCGAGGGCGACGACCGCTCGCTGACCCGGTGCCTGGCACTTAACCAAGGCGCGCGCCTCGCGCGCGCCTTGGTTAAGTGCCAGGCACCGGGGTTCTCCGTGTAAGCCGCGTTTCATGTGACGGGCGCGTGCGGCAGGGGGCGCCCCCGTCGCGGCGAAACCCGATCCGGTAACGAGGATCCCACACCGATCGGGAGTTTCGACATGAGCGACGGCACGGATAGCCGCCGACCCGAGTTCACGCTGGTGCAGGTGCCCGACGCCGCGTCGCCCGACGAGGCCCCGGCTCCCATGTTCAGCGCCCCCGTGCAGGATGGCAAGCGCCGCAAGGGCGACATCTTCCGTCCCGGGCCCGGGCCGATGGTGGAGTTCCGCGACGTCGTGAAGACATACGACGGCAACTCGCGCGGCCTCGACGGCGTCTCGCTGCAGGTGGACACCGGCGAGTTCGTGTTCCTCGTGGGCCCGTCCGGGTCGGGTAAGTCCACCCTGATCCGCCTGGTCATCCGTGAACTGCGCCCCACGTCGGGCAGCGTGATCGTGGGCGGCCGCGACCTGAGCGACCTGCGCCGCGGCAAGGTGCCATACCTGCGCCGCGCCATCGGCTGCGTGTTCCAGGACTTCCGCCTGCTCCCCGACCGCACGGCCGCGGAGAACGTGGCGTACGCCCTGCAGGTGACGGGCCACGGCCAGAAGGAGGTGCGCCGCCGCGTGCCGGAGATCCTGTCGTTGGTGGGCCTGGAGGGAAAGTACGACCGCCTGCCGCGTGAGCTGTCGGGCGGCGAGCAGCAGCGCGTGAGCATCGCCCGCGCGCTGGTGAACCACCCCCGCCTGCTGATCGCCGACGAGCCCACCGGCAACCTCGACCCCGAGACGTCGCTGGGCATCATGGACCTGCTGCTGCGCATCAACCGCACCGGCACCACCGTGATGGTCGCCACCCACGACCAGCACACGGTGGACCGCATGCAGATGCGCGTGATCGCCCTCGAGCGGGGCAAGGTGGTACGCGACCAGGAGTCCGCCGGCTACCACGAGGAGACCGGGGAGGTGCTGGCATGAGGATCGGCATGTTCTTCCGCGAGGCGCTCCGCAGCATCCGGGCCAATGCGGCGATCTCTGTGGCCGCCACCGTCACGGCGCTCATCGCCGTGTTCATCCTCGGCGCATTCATCCCGTCGTTCATGTACGTGCGCTCCGCCGTGGATGCCCAGACCGCCAAGGTGGACGTGGACGTCTACATCTCGGACACCGCCACGGTGGCCCAGGTGAACTCCCTGCGCGGCAAGCTGGATGGGCTCCGTACCGACGGCACGGTGGCCGCGGTCACCTACGTGTCGAAGGAGGACGCCCTGCGCATCATGCGCGAGCGCCTGCGCGACCCGTCGGTGCTGGATGAGCTTCCCAGCAACCCGCTGCCCGCCAAGTTCAACGTGAAGCCCGCCGAGGCCGAGAACGCCGACGTGATCGTCGCGGCCGTGAAGGACGATCCGGCGCTCGACCCCACCGAGGGCATCGTGTACCCGGAGACCACGGCCGATCGACTGCTGACCGCCGCCAAGTTCGTGCAGTGGGCCGGCTTCGCGCTGATCGGCATCCTCCTGCTGGCCGCGGTGCTGCTGATCGGCAACACCATTCGGCTGTCGATCTTCGCGCGCCGGCGCGAGGTGGAGGTGATGCGCCTCGTGGGCGCCACCAACTGGTTCATCCGGTGGCCCTTCATGATCGAGGGGGTCATCTGCGGCCTGGTGGGCGCCGTGGTGGCCACCGGCATGCTGTGGGGGATCAAGGTGGGCGTGGTGGACGCCTGGGCGGCGGGGGCCGACAGCGCCCTCACCAAGACCGGCGCGGCTGCGGGCACCATCGCGTTCCCCATGCTGACCCTCATCCTCATCGGGGCGGGCGCCCTGCTGGGCGCCATCGGCAGCGGCATCACGCTGCGCCGGTTCCTCAAGGTGTGACCGGTTCCGGGGTGGCGGGTCCGCAGGGGCCCGCCACCCCGAGGGCCTAACATCGGGGCGTGCCTGCATCGCCCCCATCCCGCCGTGCCACCCGCGTGGCGGGCCTGGTCGCCCTGGTGCTGGCCATCTTCGTGGCCGGCGCGGTGTTCGGCGCTCCCCTGCGCGATGCCCTGCTGCCCTCGCGCGACTCGGTGCCCGACCAGGTGGCCGACCTCATCACCGATCGCTACGAGGGCCCCGTGGACCGCGCCGCTCTGGAGCGCGCGGCCGCCATCGCCATGGCCAAGGAGGTGGGCGATCGCTGGACCACCTACTTCACGCCCGAGCAGTGGCAGGCGGTGCAGCGGGCCAATGAGGGGCAGTACACGGGCATCGGGGTCACCATCCGGTCGGAGGACGACGCGCTGGTGATCCGCCAGGTGTACCCGCGCAGCCCCGCGGCTACAGCCGGCCTCGCCGCGGGCGATGCCATCGTGGCGGTGGGGGGCGTTCCGGTGGCGCGGCGCGGGGCCGAGCGCAGCCGCGCCGCCATCCTCGGCCGTGAGGGAACCCCCGTGGTGCTGCGGGTGCGGGCGCCCGGCGGTGCCGAGCGCACTGTTCGCGTGGTGCGCGGCGACGTGACCGTGCCCATGGTGGAGGCCCGCATGGTCACCGGGCCGCGGGGCGCCAAGGTGGCCTACATCGACCTCGACCGATTCGACCGTGGCGCGGGCGAGCAGGTGGGGCAGCAGGCCATGCGCCTCATCCGCGAGGGCGCCACCGCCGTGGTGCTGGACCTGCGCGGCGACCCCGGCGGCCTGCTGGACGAGGGCGTGGCCGTGGCCGGGGTATTCCTGGAGCCGGGCACCCCGGTGGTGAGCACCGAGGGGAGGGCCTCCCCGCGCCGCGAGTTCGCGGCCGACGGCGACCCCATCCCCGCCGACATCCCCGTGGCAGTGCTGGTGGACGGCGCCAGCGCCAGCGCGTCCGAGATCGTGGCCGGCGCCCTGAAGGACTACGACCGCGCCGTGATCGTGGGCCAGCCCACCCTGGGCAAGTCGAAGGTCCAGGTGACCCAGCAGACCAGCGATGGTGGCGCCATCCGGGTGACGGTGGCCGGCTACCGCACGCCCAAGGGCAAGGACATCGCTGACGGCGGCGTGACGCCCACCATCCGTACCGCCGACGACCCGGGCACCGACCGGGACGAGGCCCTGGAGGCCGCGCTTGGCGCGCTCGCGACGCGCCGCCGCTAGGCCGGCCACCCGCGGGCGCGGCCGCACGGGCGTCACCTTCGTGGCGCTGATGGTGCCCTCGGGGCGCGCGATGGCGGCGCGGCCGGCGTTCGAGGCCGGGCCGGAGGTGCCACTGCTCAAGGCACGCCGCGGCGATGCCCGCATGGGCGACCTGGTGACCGCCCGCATGAAGGGCGGCGGGTGCGAGGTGGTGGCGGTGCACGGGCCCATGAATGCCGCGGGCGCCGCGGTGCGCGCGCTCATGGCGCACGAGGGCCTGGGCCGCGGCTTTGGGTCGGCGGTGCGCGACGAGGCCCAGGCGGCCGCCCGCGCCCAGGCCCAGCACGACCCCGACCGCCGCGACCTGCGCGACCAGCGGGTGATCACCATCGACCCCGAGGGCGCGAAGGATCACGATGACGCCATCGCCGTGGCCGATGAGGGCGAGGGCATCCGGCTGTGGGTGCACATCGCCGACGTCAGTCGCTACGTGCCCCAGGGCGGGGCGATCGACCGCGAGGCCGAGCGCCGCGGGTGCTCGGTGTACCTGCCCGGCACGGTTGACCCCATGCTGCCCGAGCGGCTGTCGAACGACGTCTGCTCGCTCCGCCCCGGTGAGGACCGCAAGGCCATCACGGCCCACATGCTGGTGATGCCCGATGGCACCGTGACGGGGGAGGGCTTCCACCGGTCGCTCATCCGGTCGGACTGCCGGCTCACCTACCCCGAGGTGGATGCCTTCCTCGACGGGCGGAGCGGGCTGGGCGATCCGGCCATGGAGGAGGACGTGCGGCGGGCCATGGAGCTCGCGCGCCGCCTGCGTGCCCGGCGCATGCGCCGCGGTGCCCTCGATGTGGTCACCAGCGAACCGCGCTTCCGGTTCGACGGCGACCGGCTGGAGGCCGTGGACCTCGAGACCCAGACCGATTCGCACAGCCTCATCGAGGAGTGCATGATCGCCGCCAACGAGGCCGTGGCGCGGTTCCTGATCGCGAAGAAGGTGCCGGCCCTGTTCCGGGTGCATGCCGACCCCGAGCAGGTAGCCATCGAGGACCTCTGGGGTCGCCTGGAGGTGCTGGGCATCGCGGTGCCGCCGCTGGCCGAGGGCATCCTCACCACGGAGCAGCGCCGTGAGGCCGCGGGCGTGGCCGCCCACGCGGTGCGCCTGCACGTGGAGCGCACCGGCCAGGGGGCCGCCGGCATGCCCACCATGGTGCTGCGCGCGCTGCAGAAGGCGGTGTATCGCCCCGACGAGACCAGCCACTCGGGGCTGGCGAGCCCCGCGTACCTGCACTTCACGTCGCCCATCCGGAGGTATCCCGACCTTGTCGTGCACCGGGCCCTGGTGCACGCCCTGGGCCTGGGCGAGCCCGCTCCCGATGCCCCCACGCTGCCCGAGGTGGCGCTCCATGCCTCGGAGCGCGAGCGCGAGGCCACCGACCTCGAGCGCCGCGCCGACCGCATGTGCCTGGCCTACCTGCTGGCGCAGTCGCTCGCGGGCGACGACTGGGACCGCTCGCGCGATGCCGAGGTGACCGGCATCGGACAGTCGGGCCTGTTCGTCACCTTCGACGTGGTGTTCGACGGCTTCGTGCCGTTCCGGATGATGCGCGACGACCACTACGTGCCCGACGAGTGGGACGCACAGGTGGTGGGGGAGGACACCGGCCGGCGCATCCGCCTGGGCGACCCCCTGCGCGTGCGCGTGCACGACGTCGAGCCGCTGCGCGGGCGGGTCACCCTCGCGCCCGCCGAACCCGCGCCCGCCCGGCGCTAACCTCCCCCGGCCATGGGCAAGAAGGCCAAGACCAAGGGCGGGGCCGCGGCACCCGCCCGCAAGGACATCGCGCAGAACCGCAAGGCGCTGCACGAGTACGAGATCCTCGACCGCTACGAGGCGGGGATCGCGCTCACCGGCACCGAGGTGAAGGGCCTCCGCGAGAGCGGGGCGATGATCCGCGAGGCCTACGCCCAGGTGATCGACGGCGAGGTGTTCCTGGTGGGCGCGCACATCAGCGACTACGGACCCGCGGGCGGCCGCGGGCACGACCCGCAGCGCACGCGGCGCCTGCTGCTGCATCGCCGCGAGATCGACAAGATCGCCGGCAAGCTGGCCGAGAAGGGCGTCACGCTCATCCCGCTGCGGATGTACTTCAACGATGACGGCCGCGCCAAGATCGAACTGGGGGTGGGCCGCGGCCGCACGCAGTACGACAAGCGCGTGGCCATCAAGGACCGTGAGATGAAGCGCGAGCTCTCACGCGCCAACGCCCGCCGGGGGCGCGGCTAGGCCGTTGTCGGCCAGCGGCTCCCCGGCCACGGCCGCGGCGCGGTCGCCGTACAGCATCACCATCACCAGGGCGGCCACCGGCGTGAGCGCGGCGGCGAACACCGCCCCCGCCAGGTTCACCACCCACACGGGCATCTGCAGCAGCAGGATGGGCATGGCCAGCATGGGGGCGATCACCAGCGGCACCAGGCTGGCCAGCAGGCTGATCAACGCCACGCGCAGCCATGCCCGGTGGGTCAGGGTGCGCGCCCGCGTGCGGGCGTCCCGCCCTCCGCGCTGCTCGATCACGCAGGCCTGGGTGAGCAGCTGGGTCTCCACCAGCAGCTTGAGGGCCCACGGGATGCCGACGATCGTGATGGCCAGCCCGATGATCTGCACGGCGCGCAGGGCCACGCCGCGGGCTACGTCGCCCAGTCGCAGGCGGGCCTCGTGCAGCACGGCGCGCACCGGCGGCGTGGTGCCCTGCTCATCGCGCAGCCGCACCCATGCGCTCACCAGCATGATGGCCACCACGTAGCCGATGATCCCCCCCGGCACGGCAAACGACACCGCGCCCACCCACAGCAGGCCGGGCTCCTTGCCCAGCTCGCGCAGGATCGGTCCCGTCCCCGGGATGCTCGAGATGCCCCAGCCGATCAGCCCCGCCACCATGGCGATGGGGATGAAGAACACACCCACCGATAGCGCGTGCAACGGGTGCCGGCGCATCAGCGACAGCGCGCTGCGGATCATCTGCCCCGCATGACGGCGACGCACCATGGGGGAGATGGGCACCGCGTCCCATCGGGTCGACCGGACGAGGATGATGATGAACACGGCGATCACCGCCAGTGCGATGACCGTGATCACGGGGTTGTTGCCCAGATCGGTCAGCAGGCCCGACCCCCATGCCACCACGGCGCAGAACGACGACGTGACGATGTCGGACCCCACGTCCGGGATGGCCGTGCTGCTGTCGCGGGTCTGCTGCTGCCAGGTGATCGGCTGGGTCCACCGATCGGTCATGTTGGGGCCGGGAGGCCCGTCGTATGGCGCGCGCAGCGGCGCCCCCCATTGCCCCTGGTAGGTGATCCACTGAAGTGCCGAGCCCTTGGCCGGGGTGCCGGTGGGCAGGAGAACCGCCCGGGTGGGCACCCGCACGCTGGGACCGCGGGTGTCGTCGCACCCCACGCCCTCGCTGGGGCTGCGCTCGAGCCACAGGCCCTCGCCGTAGAAGTTGGCGTGCGAACCCTGCCCGGGGTAGATGACGGGCCGCTGGCCCTCCTTCTGCAGCTTGGGGTCGGTCCAGGCGGCGCGCTCGCCCGCGTTGTGCTGCGACAGGCCGATCTCGGTGGGGGCCGTCGACAGTGCCTGCTCGGGGGTGTCGGCGTCGAAGATCAACTGGGCCATCTCCCAGTCGCCTTCGTGCAGGTTGTTGTAGTCGTTGAACAGGTAGAAGAGCCAGTACTGCAGGGCCAGCTTGCCGGGCACGCCCTGCTGGGTGACCACGTGTGCGTAGGCCACGGGGTCCGCAGGCGGCACGCCCATCCCCAGGCGCCGCGCCAGCTCGTCGTAGGTGCACCCGGGGTCCAACGGGCTGCCCGGGTAGTCGATGGCATAGCCCGGGGGCTTCTCGTACAGGTCGTCGGCCGTGGGGCCCGTGAGCACCGTGGCGCCGTCGTCGGTCAGCAGGAAGTCCGGCTGGCCGAAGATGGGGTTGACCGAACTCGGGCCATAGGCCTCGCCCGAGGGGTCGCACTCGCGCGCCTGCTTCTTCAGCATCACCACGGGTGCGTAGCGGTCGGCCAGCTGCTGCGCGGCACTCGATGCCGCCGGCGCCGGGGCGGCCTGAACGGCCGCCATCAGCGGCAGCACCATCATCCCCAGTGCCAGCAGGCAGGCGCGCCACGGGGCCCTGCGGGTCAGGTGATCACCACCACGTGCTCGCTCAGCGCCCCGTGCGCCCCGAGGGTCGAGATCTTCTCGATGTCGCTGCTGCGGCTGGGTCCCGATACCAGGCTCACGGCAGAGGGCACGGGGCGATCCCCGGCGAAGGTGCGGGCGAGCGCCTCGCCCAGCGTGCCCACGATCCGGTCGGCGGGCAGCAGCGCCACGTGGTGGCGGCTGGTCACGTCGATCCCCCTGCCATGGCCGGCCGACGCCTCCAGCACCACGGTGCCCCGCTCGGCTACTGCCAGCGACGGCACGGTCACGCCGCACACATCGGGCGGGCCCTCCAGCCCCAAGGCCTCGCGCGTGCCCTGCCCCGTGGGCCACGTGATGGCCTCCACGCCCTCGCGGCGCAGGGCGTCGGCCAGCGCGATGCGCTGCACCAGCGGGTCGTCGGCCAGGATTGCCCGGGTCACGCCGGCATCGGCCATCCACCGCGCCGTGGAGCGCGCGGCCTCGCCCTCGTCCACCACCTGCCCCGATGCCTTGCGGCGCACCAGCGACGCCAGCAGCTCCTCCACCAGTGGGCTGCTCATCGCCGTGGCGGCCATCGGCTGGGCATGTCGCGCACCTGGGTCCATCCGGCGCCCGGCCCCGGCAGGTGCGTGGCCCAGCCGTCCTTCCCGCGGGCGCGCAGCATCATCCGCCAGCCCGCCATCCACGCGCGGTAGGTGGCGGGGTGCCGCCACAGGCGGCTCCACGCGCGGAACGCCACGCCCGACTTCCTGGTGGCGGGCGACGATGCCCGGGCCCGTGCCTTCACCAGCAGGTCCTGCAGGGGGATCCCCACCGGGCAGGCCTCGCCGCAGGCACCGCACAGCGACGACATGAACGGCAGGTCGCGCGAGGCGGGGGAGGAGGGGCCCTCGAGCAGCGGCGTGATGACCGCGCCGATGGGCCCGGAGTAGGGCGAGCCGTAGGCCTGCCCGCCCACCGACTTCCACATGGGGCACGAGTACAGGCACGCCCCGCAGCGGATGCACGACAGCGCCTCCTCGAACTCCGTGCCGCGAAGCGCCCCGCGCCCGCCGTCCACGATGACCAGGTGGAACTCCTCGGGGCCGTCGGCCTCGCCCTCGCGCCGCGGGCCGGTGATCAGGCTCACGTAGTTGGCGGCGTCCTGGCCGATGGCGGCCATCGGCAGCACCTGCAGGATGTGCGCGGCCTGGTCCCAGTCGGCCACCACGCGCTCCATGCCCATCACGGCCACATGGATGCGCGGCTGCGATGTGACCAGCCGCGCGTTGCCCTCGTTCTCGACGATGCACACCGTGCCGGTGGACGCCACGCCCAGGTTCACCCCCGACACCCCGATCCCTGCCTGTGCGAACTTCTCGCGCAGGCGCACGCGTGCGTGCGCCACCAAGCCCTCGCGGTCGTCCGGCACATCATCGGTGCCCGCCTCTTCCCGGAACAGCTGCGCCACCTGCGCACGGTTCAGGTGCACCGCCGGGGCGATGATGTGGCTCGGGTGCTCACCGCCCAGCTGCAGGATCCATTCGCCGAGGTCCGTCTCCACCACCTCGATGCCCGCGTGCTCGAGGGCCTCGTTCAGCTTGATCTCCTCGGTGGCCATCGACTTGCTCTTGGCCACCACGCGCACCCCGCGCGCCCGGGCAAGGCCCGTGATGTAGCGGCAGGCCTCGGCACCGTCGGCGGCGCGCACCACGGTGCCACCGGCCTCGCGCACCTTGGCCTGCATCTCGCTCAGCAGCGCCGGGAGCTCGCGGATGTTCTGGCGGCGGATGTCGCGGGCGCGCTCGCGCATCTCATCCAGCCCGTGGTCGTGTCGCATGGCCTCGCGGCCCTCGCCCCAGCTCGTGGCCGCGGTCTCCAGGTTGCCGCGCAGCGTGCGGTCGGACAGCGCCACGATGGTGCGCTCGCGGAGCGTCCCCTCCACGTCGTCGTAGGCCACCCCGCCCGTATCGCGTCGGCGCCAGGTGCTCACTGGTCCAGTACCTCGGCGATGTGACGCGCCCGCAGGGGAATGCCCTGGCGGTGCGCTACGCCCACGATGTGCATGAGGCATCCGAGATCGCACGAGGTCACCTCGCGGGCCCCGCTCTGCATTGCCGCGCGCGCCTTCTCCTCGCCCAGGCGTGCCGACAGCTCGGGGAAGGTGATGCTGAACACCCCGCCGAACCCGCAGCACTGGTCGGTGTTCTGCATCTCCTCCAGGGCGCAGCCGGCCTCGGCCAGCGCCTCGCGCGGTGACGTGCTGTCACCCAGCACGCGCAGCATGTGGCAGGAGTCGTGCATGGTCACGGGCCCGGGCGCCCCTGGCCCGGGCTGCAGGCCGTGCTCTGCCAGGAACTGCGTGAACTCCACGGTGCGGCGCGCGAGGTCGATGGCGGCCTCCTCCTCGGGCTCGCCCTTGAACATCTCCGGGTACGCGTGCACCACCATCCCGGCGCACGATCCCGACGGCACCACCACCTGCTCGGGGCCGGCGAATACCTCGAGGGTGTGGCGCGCCACGGCGCGCGCCTGGTCGGGGTGCCCGGCGGTCCACGCGGGCTGCGAGCAGCAGGTCTGGCGGCGGGGCACCTTCACGCTCACCCCGCAGCGCTGGAGCACCCGCCGCGTGGACTTCCACACCGACGGCGCCACGGCGTCGGAGAGGCACGTGCGCATGAGGAATACCTGCATGCGCGCAGTCTAGGCCGGGCGCCCCGCGCTACGCGTGCTGCACCACGGGGCCCTGCGGCTTCTTCCCCATGCGCTTGAGCCACCGCGCGTGCGAGGCCAGGGCGCTCCAGAAGGTCTCGTTCGCGTTGTACCGGAACCCATGCCGGGCCGACAGCTCCTCGACGATCGGCGAGATGCGCCGGTAGTGCACGTGGCACACCCCGGGGAGCAGATGGTGCTCCACCTGGAAGTTCAGCCCGCCCAGGTACCAGTTGAGCAGCCTGCTCGACCGCCCGAAGTCCACGGTGTGCTCCACCTGATGGCGCGCCCACTCGCGCGGGCCGTCCTCCTCGGCCTCGGCGATCAGCCGGGCCTCGGATGTGAAGTCGGCCTCCTCCACGCAGTGCGCGAGCTGGAACACCACCGCGAGGATGATGCCCAGGATCCACAGGGTCGCGAACGCCCCCAGAAGCACGCCCCACCACGGCTGGAAGAACATCGGGAGCACGAGGAACAGCCCGAAGAAGATGACCTTGGTGATGACCAGCTCCCAGAGGTTCTTCCCCCGGGGGCGCCTGAGCGGCACATGGGCGTTGGGCCCGCGCACCAGCATGGAGAAGTCGCCCATCAACGCCTGTCGCGGTGCGTAGAAGCCGTACAGCACGAACATGTACACGTGCTGCCACGGGTGCCACGGGCTCCAGGGCTGGTCGGGGGCAAACCGCGCGAGCGGCAGCTGCTCGATGTCGCCGTCCTTGTCCACCACGTTGGTGTACGTGTGATGGGCATGGTTGTGGCGCTCGCGCCACAGGTACGACGATGTTCCGAGAAGGGTGTCGAGCGAAAGGCCCAGCTTGCCCCACCGACGCCCAAGCGCTCCGTGGTTGGCGTCGTGCTGGATCGAGAACGCCACGCCGCCCAGGGCGAACGCCAGCGAGATGCAGCCCAGGCCGGCCTGCCACCAGTTATCGGCCATGAACACCAGGTACGCGTACGACGCCGCGGTCCACAGAAGCATGAACGCGGCCTTCGAGAAGAACCGGATGCGCCCGTTGCGGCGGGTGCGCTCGTCGAGCAGCTCGTTCACCGCTGCCCGAAGCTCGGCCTGAAACGATCCTCCGCCGCGCATCAGGCGCGGGGCCGTCGTCTTCGTCACTGCAGTCATCTCCCGACTGGCGAGCGATCCGCTCGATGAGCGAAGGGTCGCTCAAGCCACACCGGAACCGTAGCGTCAGTTACGGGCGCCGCGCACCACCCCGCGTTAGGAGAGGGTTCAGCCGTCCCGGGCTCCGGGGACGGGTGACAGGCGGTGATACCCTCCCTTTCGATAGGAACCTTCAACGGGCCCGAACCAGTTTCGACGGGGCGGAGAAGGATTGGCAAGCGAGCCGCGGACCCTGAGGACCGCGTTACCAACAGGGAACCAAACGTAGCTGCGGACACCCGTCAGCTCGCTCTCGCCGCCTAGTAAGCGGTACTGAGAGTCGTCGGCCCTCCTTCGGACCATGAGGGGGATTACCGGCGTCGCATAGTGGTCCTGGCCCCGAGGCAGGGTTCCTCGGCCAAGGGGTGAGACTTCAGGAGGAGCTGGGGGTGGAGTGATTTGCCGGAGATGGCACCCGCCCCGAGACCTTCATCACCGGCTGCGCTCGGAGAAACCCATCTGGAAACGCTTTCGGACGCCGGGGCAGTGCCGGCCGGGTCCACTTGCAAGGGGCATACGCGGTATCCGAGGGGGTCGGCGACGACCCCCTCGGTGCTTCTGGGGCCTGCCGGCGGGACATCACCACTCGGCGCGTGCAGTCGGGGCGGAACGGTGCTCACAGGAGCGCCCCCGACCGTTCCCGGGGTCCGACATTGGCCCGTGTCATAGCGTCTCCGTCCATGTCGATCCGACTCCGCATGGCAGGCGCCGGCCTCCTCATGCTTCTGGCCGCCGCGTCGTACCTCGTCTTCATCCACACGCACGAGGGGCGCGAGTGGGATGCGTGGGGGCTCGCGGCGCGACTGCGCCAGCAGGAGATCGGCCAGCTGCTCGCCGATCGTTTCGTCGCGTACCTCGGCATGCTCGCGGTATTGCTCGCCCTGCTCGTCGCGGTCGCGTGCGCCCGGCGCATCCGCGATGCCCTGGCGATGGTCGCGCTGGTCGTCGCGCCCGTCGGCATCGCCCAGGTGGCCAAGGATGTGCTGGGCAGGCCCGACCCTGTCCCGGCCGAGCTCGCGGCGTCATGGCCCAGCGGCCACGTGGCCGTGGCATCCGTGGCTGCGGTCGTCGCCCTGGCCTATGCGGGCAACAGCACGTGGGCGCGTCGCAACGCCGTGTTCCTGGTCGGGGGCATGACCACGCTCACCCTGATCCTCGGCTGGCACCGCATCAGTGATGCCATCGGTGCGCTGTGCATCGTCGGAGCAGTCGCCCTGCTCACGGTCGTGCCGCGCGACGGGCGCCGCGTGCGCCTGGCCGGCACCTCACTCGCAGTCCTGGCGGCGGGCACCGCGGCCACGATGGCCGTGCTGCTTGGCGCTGCTGCGGTGCTGTTCACCAATGACGGGGCATGGCACCTGCCGCATGCGGCCCAGGTGGTGGCCCTCGTTCCGCTGTCGTTCCTCATGGCGTTCGTGCTTGTCCGGCTTACGCTGGTCCTCTCGGGCCGGGGCGCGTGGGTGCCGACGCGGGGCGTGCGGCCGGTGGGATCCCGCGGCTGAGCATCCCCATCCGCCGCCCCCCGCGCGGCGCGCTTCTGCCTGTATCGTCCGCATATGTGTACGAACTTCGTGAATAAGAGGGCGGGCGATGGTTCCGTCGTCGTGGGACGGACGATGGAGTTCCCCGAGGTGATCCCGTGGTCGCTGGCCGTTCTGCCCTCCGATTTCGGGGGCACGGCGCAGGTGCCCGCCGGCAGCAGCGTTGCCCCGCGCACGTGGACGGCATCTCACGGCGTCGTGGGAATGGCGGCGTTCGGCAGGGCGGAGTGGCTTGCCGATGGCATGAACACCGCGGGCCTGTCAGCCCACCTTCTCTACATGGCCGGGTTCTGCAGTTATCAGGATTTCACGGGGGATGGCTCCGACCTCTCGGAGATGGACCTCATGGCATTCCTGCTCGGCACCTGTGCGTCGCTCGACGAGGTGAGGGCCGCGATGGAGGACGTGAACGTCTGGGGGATCGACCCCGGAATGGGGTTCCCGCCGCCCGCGCACTTCCTCCTCCACGACGAGACCGGCTCGCTGGCCATCGAGTTCCATCCGGAGGGGCATCGCGTGGTCGAGAACCCGCTCGGCGTGGGCACCAACTCGCCATACCTCGACTGGCATCTGACGAACGTGCAGAACTACGTCGGGCTGCGGCCGGCAAATCCGGCGTCGCTCACCCTCGGCAATGAGTCGTTCAATCCCATCGGGCAGGGGCAGGGCCTCAAGGGGATGCCCGGCGACTTCACCCCCCCGTCAAGGTTCATCCGCGCCCTCACGATGGTGTCGGTCTCCGACCAGCCCGCCGATGGAGCGGCATCGGAGCGCCTGGCGCTTCACATCGCCAACCACTTCGACATCGTGCCCGGGCTTGTGCGCGAGCCCGGGCCGGACGGCACGTTGATCGATGAGGTCACGGTCTGGACGTCCATCTGCAACATCACCGGAAAGCGGTACGCCTACCGGACTCTCGATGACCCCACCACCTACGTCGTGGACCTCGCGGAGACGGACTTCAGCGGCGCGCCGCGCACCACCGCCCTTCCAGGCGTCGGCGGCTTCACCACCGTCTCCGTGTAGCCACCGGCACCCCCCGGCGTCGTGCTCCCGCCTGATGTGACCCTGGAGGTCCCCCTGTGGCTGGCGCTCGCCACCACCGGTGTGGCCGCCATCCAGGGCGCCGTCATCGGCCGGCAGTCGCGCGAGCCGCGGTACGACATCGTCGGGGCATTCGTGCTGGCGTTCGTCCTGGGGCTTGCCGGTGGCATCACCCGGGATGTCCTCATCGGCAACCTGCCTGTCGAGGCAATACGGATTCCCTGGTACATCGCCGTCGTGATCGCCGTGACGGTGCTGGTGATCGTTGCGGGTCGCTTTCTCCCGACGCAGGGCGGAATGTGGTTCACGCTCCTCGATGCGCTGACCATGGGCCTCTACACGGCGATTGCCACCAACTACGCGATGGCGGCAGGGGTATCGGTGGTGGGCGCCGTGTTCGTGGGCGTGGCCGCGGGCATCGCGGGCGGGCTCATCGTCGCGCTGCTTCGCGGGCGCACCCCCGCCGTGCTGGTGCCCGGGATCGCGTACGCACTCACGGGCCTGGCGGGCAGCATTGCGTACGTCGCCCTGGAGCCGGCCTCGCCCGGTCTTGCCGCCTCCGCCTGCGTTGGGCTGGTGATCTTCCTCCGGTACCTCGCCGTGCGCTTCAACATGGGAACCCGGGCGCTGCCGTTGCTCGGCGATCCGAGCGACCAATCGCTCTGAGCGCAACCGGAGAGTCATCCATCGCCGTGCAGGTGGGGGCTGCCGCTGGACGCTGTCGGCTGAGCCGGGGCGCGTCGGCCCTCCCCGAAACGCCGGTTCCTGCGCGACGTGACCACCGATACCGCCGGTGCCTTCGATAGCACTATCGTTACTGAGATGGAAGAAAAAAACCGATTGCTGGTGGTGGCCAACGAGACCATCGCGGCGCACCAGTTGATGGAGATGATCCGCCGGCGGGCCGCGGAGGCCCCCACCGAGGTCCTGCTGGTGGCCCCGGCGCTGACCGGGCGCCTTCAGTACTGGCTGTCCGACGAGGATGCCGGCGATGCCGCGGCGCGTGCACGCCTCGGGGAGTCGCTGCGCAACCTCGATGCCGCGGGCATCGAAGCCCGCGGCGCGGTGGGTGACGCCGACCCCCTGCTGGCGATGGACGATGCCGTGCGCACGTTCGGGCCCGACGAGATGATCGTGGCCACCCACGCGGCAGGGCGGTCGAACTGGCTCGAGAGGGGGCTGGTGGCGCAGGCGCGCGAGCGGTTCGACATGCCGATCGTGCACGTGGAGGTGCTGGAGCCCGAGATCGCGCTCACGCGCATGCGCGAGGCGCCGGATGCCCAGGCGCCGCCGCGCGAGCAGCACGAGCTGCGCGACTGGCTGCTGTTCATCCTGGCCGGCGTGCTGGCGATCGGCGGAACGGTGCTGACCGCATCGTTCGTGCTGGCGGGCATGAGCGACACCGCGCTGGTGTGGTGGGTGATCTTCGGCGACCTGGGCCTGAAGATCGTGGCCTTCGTCATCATCTGGATCGTGTTCCAGCGCCGCGCCCGGGC
>Ga0180432_10001309_pt1 | contig 39663 bp, 26 predicted proteins | sample SS_ome_10_FD_132414 | JGI IMG/M metagenome (GOLD analysis project Ga0180432, IMG submission 132414) | Hypersaline lake sediment archaeal communities from the Salton Sea, California, USA - SS_1_MS_2 metaG | ecosystem: Environmental > Aquatic > Non-marine Saline and Alkaline > Hypersaline >... | reverse complement strand
TCCCGCACCCGCCGCGCGATGAGTTGGGCGTACTGGCTGCCGAAGTCCAGCACGGCTATCGTCTCGGACTTGCCGCCGCCGCTGTCTTGTGGAGTCATCATGCTGCCTCGATATCGCCACGGGGTGTACGTCGCAGGCTACCGCCCCGGCGGCTGCAATGCAATGCCCCGGTCGGCGCGGGGTGCCTCACGTTTTGGGGGCGCTCCCATGGCACCGCGGAGGAGTTTACGCCACCAGAACCTCCATGCACCCGTCGGCGGGGTGGTTCGCGCCCGGCGGGTTTTGGCGCTGGCGGGCAAGGCCCGCCGACACTATAATGCCCGGGTCTGCCGTGGCCGGGCAGGGGCGTTCGGCGGAGGTCACGAGCGCCGGTCCCGGCCGAGGACACCAGCCCAATGACAGCGGACAGAATGTACGAGGCGCAATGGATCAAGGGGCTTGGGCGATGAACGTCACACGCACCCGGTGTCTGTTCGCTCTCGTCGCGCCCGTGGTGTTGTGCACGTCTTTTCCGGGAGGGCCCCGGGCCGCCGGGGATGAAACCGACGACCTGATCGCGCGGATTCTCCGCACGACGCGCAGCCGCCCCGAGGCGGCGAAGAAGGTGCTCGAATCGGCACGTCTGCTGAGCGATGCGCCGCAGGCCCAGACCCGCCTGGCCGAGAAAGCTTACGAGTTCGGCATGTCCAGTCCGCTGGGCTACGCGACCGCCCTGGCGGCGCTGGACCTGCTGGCCAAGACCGCGCCGCAAAAGGCCCAGACCTGGCGCGAGAAGCGCATAGGGGTCTACCGGCAGCAGTACCTTCGAGGCCCCCGGGCCGACAGGCTTGCAAACGGCTGCACGTACGTCGACGCCCTGGTGGCCCTGGCCGAGGGGTGCGGCAAGACTGGCCACTGGTCCGAAGCCGGGAAGCACTACCGACAGGCGCACACCGTGGCCAAGGCCATCGCCCTGCCGGACCAGGCGTCGATCCTCGAGAGTCTCCGGACGGCCGAGATGCGGGCGGCCGTTGCACGGCGCGTATCCGCTCTGAAGGCGTCCCTCGGCAAGGACCCCGGCGATACCGCCAGTCGCCGGCGCCTGGTCGAGACGTACCTGATCGACATGGACCGCCCGGACCGGGCGGCCGAATACGTCAAGGCGTCTCTCGGCGCCCGGTTGTACACGCACGTAGTGCTTGCGGCGAAGGAAGCGGCCGAGTTGTCCGACGCGGATTTCCTGGCGCTTGGGCAGTGGTATCGCGGCCTGGCGGACAAGACGAGTGTTGCGGCCGTCAAGGCCCGCATGCTGCGGCGTGCCGCCCAGAACCTCCGGATGTTCCTCGAGGTCTACCCGAAGAAGGACATGCAGCGTCTGCGGGTGATGGGGCTGTTGAAGGACGTTGAGGCGGCGTTGGCCCGCATCGCGCGGAAGCCGACCGCCGGGGACCCGCAGTGGGTGGACCTGCTGGCGACCGTGGATCCTGCCAGGCACACCGTCGTCGGCACGATCGCCCGCAAGAACGGAGAGGTGATCTGCGCCGATGCGCGATGCGCGCTGGCCAGCGTTCCGGTGACGGCCGTGGGAAGCTACGACCTGCAACTGGCCTTCACGCTCAAGGCCGGCTATCAGAGCACGGTGATCCTCCCGGTCGGTGCCGCACAGGCGGCCCTGGTGCTTCGGGGGTCTCGCGGGTCGGAGTGCGGCCTGGAGATGGTTGGCGGGCAGACGCTCCGTTCGGGCAATCCGACGGCCGTCAAGGGTCAGGGCGGGCAGCCGCTGATCCGCCCCGGGGCCCGCACGACGGTCGACGTGGCGGTGCGCATCACGGGCCGTCGCGCCGAGGTGACCGTCACGCTGAACGGCAAGAAGCTCCTGGCCTGGTCCGGACAGCAGACGGCGCTGGGGCTGCCGGAGTACTGGCCCCTTCCGGTCAAGACGTTCGGCCTGGGCGCGTACCGGGGGACGGTGCAGTGGCACGCGGCGCGGCTGCGCCGGCTGGATGCCGACGACCGCGTGCTGAAGTGGGTCTCACGCGACGCCACCTACAAGGTCAGCAGCACCTACTCGCCCAGCCAGCCGCCCCAGGCCATCTTCCTCACCGGTGAAGGTAAACTGGACGCTGGCGGCATGGCGTTTCGGACCGGCGCCGGGTCGCTGACCCCGTGGGCGGTCGTCACGCTCAAGAGGACCGAGCAGGTCAAGCGGATCATCCTGGACAACTGCCGCGGGGCGTATGCGAAGTACAACATGGGGCTCATCGTGGAGATCTCGCCCGACGGGCGCACGTGGACGCAGGTCTGGCGGGGGACGGATGTCCGGCCGTCGTGGATCATCGAACTCAAGGCGCCCATGCGCACGCGCCACATCCGCATCAGCCGCAAAGCCAAGAGCAGCGACAGCATTTACAGCAAACGCCTCGCCCTTGCGGGCATCCGTGTATACGCCATGCCCCGCTGAGCGCGCGCGGGGCCGTGGCGTGCGGCCAAGACGCACCATCTGACGCGACGGGACGCTTCCGGTGTAACATCCCGGCCGGCTCCGCGTACAAGGAGGTGACCGGCCACAAGCCCGATCGGGAGATGCGGCCCGGCGATGAGACCAACTGATTCCAACACATGAGGAGTGAACCGATGAACGCTCTGCGAACGGGATTGACGGCGGCGTTGTGCATGGCGATATGGGCCAGTCAGGCTCGGGCGGCGGACCCGCCCAAGCCCGAGAGGCACCCGGGCGTCATCCGGAGCAAGGGCGACCCGCTCGAGAAGGTCCTGGTCCGCCCGAAGTACGTGCCCGGGCAGTTGCAGCAGTACCGGCTTCAACTGTACGGCGGGGCGGTCTGGACGCCGGCCCACCGCGATCTGGCCTGGGGCGAAATGAAGACCGACTTCAGGTTCACGCTCCAGACGAAGGTCATCCGCAACAGCGGGGCGTGCACGTTCACCCTGTTCGGGGAGTACCTCAACAGCGCCGGCAGGGGACCGGACGGGTCGATAGAGGTCGAGGCCTCGCCCCGCGAATCGGCCATTCGGATCAACGGGAAGTGGCAGGCCAACTCCGGCAAGAGCTTCCTGGCCAGGCCGATGACCATAACGCTCGGCCCGCTGGGCCTGGCCCGGTACGGCACGGGCCTGGCGCCCCTGGCCATCTACATGCTGCCGCATATCGACCGACGGTTCTGGACGCTGCTGACGATCGCCCCGCCGAAGGAAGTCGCCCCCGGCGACGGGTGGGACGTGGCGTTCCACGTCGCGGTGCCCGGCGGGAAGGGCAAGCCCCTGGCCGTCAAGGGGACGTGGATCGTCCAGAAATGGAAGAGCTATCGCGGCCGGCGGGTCCTGCCGATGGCCCTGGCGGCCACCCTGGACCTGAAGAACTCCGACCTCCTGCTGAAGAACGGCGACCTGGTCCACGTCGCCTCCGGCACGTACAAGGCCGAAGGCACGGTCCTGTGGGACGTGGACAACGGCCTCCTGGCCGCGGCGCAGGCGTGGCAGAAGATCTCCATTCGCGCCAGCGCCCCGGTGCGCCGCGCCCTCAAGAGCGAAGTCAAGTGCTCGCTCGAACTCCTCGCCGCCGGGCAGCCGAAAGCGAGAAAGTAACCGCCCCACGGATTGGCACCGAAAGCCCCATCCCGACGTACGTCGGGACGTCGTGGGGACCCCCTCAGTCCGTCAGCACCAGTCCCAGCGACCGGGCGTGGGACCGCAGGGCGGCTACCTCGCGCGCATCCACACGCGCCGCCAGTTCCGGGAACTCCGCCGCCCGGTGGCACGGACGGTATTGGGCCATCACGTTGATCGTGGTCCCGGGGGCCGTGCGAGCGACGATCTCGATCGCGCGTCGGCTGTCGGCCAGATCGCCGGGCATCACCAGGTGTCGCACCAGCACGCCCCGCACCGCGGCTCCCTGCGCGTCCAGCCGCAGCGGACCAACCTGACGATACATCTCCGCCAGGGCCGACTCGGCCACCGCCGGGTAGTTGGCCACGTCGGAGTACTTCCGCCCGGCCTCGGCGGTGGCGTACTTGAAGTCCGGCATGTAGATCTCGATCAGGCCATCGAGCCGCCTGAGCGTTTCGAGCGACTCGTACCCGCCGCAGTTGTAGACGACGGGCACGGCGAGCCCGCGTGCGCGGGCGGTGGCCACGGCCCGGGCCACCGCGTGGGCCACGTGCGTCGGCGTGACGAAGTTCACGTTCCGGCACCCGCGGCGCTCGAGATCCAGCGCCAGGGCGGCCAGCTCGTCGTCGGTGGTCTCGACCCCGGCGGCGTGCTGGGAGATGTCCTGGTTCTGGCAGAAGACGCAGTGCAGGGCGCACCCGCCGAGGAATATCGTCCCGCTGCCCCGGCGTCCGACCAGCGGGGGCTCCTCCCCGAAGTGCGCCCCGGCCGACGCCACGCGAGCCAGCCGGCCGATGCGGCACTGGCCGACGTGTCCGGCGGTGCGGTCGACGCCGCAGCGGCGCGGACACAGGCTGCACGCGCCGAGCATGCCGAAGAGCTGCGCGATGTTGTCCTCGGACATCCCCCCATTCTACCCCGGCGCCGCAGGCCGAGGAAGCTCCGCACCGCCACCGCTCTTGCATGTCCGCCCCCGGGTCGTAGAATGGCCGGCGATGGCCAAGACATCCGTGAGATTCTCCCTGGCGGCCAAGCTGCGCCTGCTGTTCGGTCCGGCCGTGCTCGTGATCGTTGCCGCGGCGCTCATCGTCCCGTGGCGGTTCATGGAGCTTCTGGCCGAGCAGGGCCTCCAGAAGCCGGGCGCGGAGTTGACGCTGCTTCGGCTGAACGAGTTCATCACCTACCATCCGAAGGGTGCCGACCGGGGCAAGGTGGTCTACCGCACGGGGCAGGACACCGGCGAGGCCGAGGCCCTCACCCGGGAGGGGCCGAAGATCGTCAAGCTCCACGGCAAGGTCCCCCCGGACCTGACAAAGCTCAAGCCCGATGCCCAGCGGGCCCGCAAGACGTTCATCCGGGACCCCGCCGAGGAACTCGTCGTCATGCACAGCGAGGCCCAGGGCCAGACGGTCTACCGCTGCTTCCGGGCCGTCCGGGCCCAGCAGATGTGCATGGGATGCCACAAATCGACCTCCGACTCGGACGACAGGCCGAGATTCGACGCCGGGGAACTCGTGGCCATGGTCGACGTGACCCTGCCCGGCGCGATGGCCTCCGGGGCGCTGGTGCTGTGGACGCGTGTGGCGTTCGTGGCCGGACTGGTGCTCTCGAGCCTGCTGGCACTGGTGCTGTTTCCCGTGATCGCCCAGCGGCTGATCCTTCGCCCGCTTCGGCACCTGCGGGGCATCTCCGACAAGGTCGCCGAGGGGGACATGTCCGTCCGCAGCACGCTGGTCACGGGGGACGAGCTGGAGCGGCTGGGCGAGAGCTTCAACGAGATGCTCTCGGCCATCGCCGACCAGCACGAGAAGCTCCGGGCCGCCAACAGCGCCCTGGACCAGAAGCTCAGCGAGCTGTCCGAGGTCAACGTGACGCTCTTCAAGGCCAACAAGGTCAAGAGCGAGTTCCTGGCCAACATGTCCCACGAGCTGCGCACGCCGTTGAACAGCATCATCGGCTTTGCCGATCTCCTGGCGGGGATGCCGGACGAGCGCATCGCGCGGTACGGGGCGAACATCGCGGGCGCCGCCAAGAACCTGCTGGCCATGATCAACGACCTGCTGGACCTGGCGAAGATCGAGGCCGGCAAGGCCGACGTCCGCTTCGAGCGCGTCTCGGTCACCGATATCTGCCGGACGCTCCTTGCCCTGATGCGCCCCCAGGCGGACAAAAAGCAGATCGCCCTTCGCGGTCAGTTGGCCGACGACCTGCCCGTCATCGTCACCGATCCGGGCAAGCTTCAACAGATCCTGTTCAACCTGCTGTCGAACGCGATCAAGTTCATCCCGGCGCGGGAGCACGTGACACTCTCGGCCGAACGCGAGGGCGCCGGGAGCGACGGGCCTCGCCGGCGCGGGGTGGTGCTCTCGGTGGCCGACACCGGGCCGGGCATTGCCGAGGCGGACCAGAAGCACCTGTTCGAGAAGTTCTACCAGGCCGACCGCTCGCTGACGAGGACATCCGGGGGCACGGGGCTGGGGCTGGCCATTGCCAAGGAGTTGGCCACGCTGCTGGGGGGCCGGCTGGCGCTGCGGAGTTCGCCCGGGCACGGGGCGGTGTTCTCGCTGCACCTGCCCCGTGACGGCGCCGCGACCCTCAACCGCCACGGCGCCAACGGGCGGGCCTGACCTCAGGCGATCACGTAACTAAAGCGCCCTCCTTTTCCACACGATAACCTCTCTGTGAAGCGGTCTTTGTCGCTGTGGGTCCGTTCCCCGAAGCGGTCAAGCCGCTGCGACGGCCCTTGCGGAGATTATCCTATGCCACTCGCACCGACAAACGTCACCCCCGGCGACTTCTACGCCTGTCTCATGGACAACATCGACGATGCCGTCTTCTTCGTCGACCACGAAGCCCGGGTGACCCATTGGAACCGCTCGGCGGAGGAGCTGACCGGGCACCCGGCCGAGGATGTCATCGGCAAGTCCTGCTCACAAAACGCTGTGCTGCACATACAAGCGGAGGATTCGGGCGAAACGCCCCAGGTCTGTCCCGCCGCGCTGGTCCTGGACGACGGTCGTCCCCGCCAGGCCGACGTGTTCTTCAGGCACCGCCAGGGCCATCTCGTGCCCGCCCATATCCACGCCCTGCCCATACGCGACCCCCAGGGGCGACTGGCCGGAGCCGTCGAAATCATGACCGACCACAGTGCCCATCTCGCCCACCAGGCTGAACTCGACACGCTGCGGCAAAACAGCCTGCTCGACCCACTGACCGACACCGCCAGCAGGAGGCACCTGGAGATCCGCATCGAGGCCAAGCTCGAAGAGGCCAAGCGGCACGGGTGGGGCTTCGGCGTGATCGCCGCCGCCATCGACAACTTCGAGACCATCCGCAGCGCCCACGGGCAACAGACGACCGACCATCTGATCCAGATGGCTGCCAGGACCTTCGCCAACACGCTGCGGACCTACGACGCCATGGGCCGATGGTCTGAGGCCCGGTTCCTCGCCGTGGTGGTCGTCAAGGCTCCCGAGGACCTGAACGTCATCGCCGAGAGGGTTCGCACGCTGGTGGACAGGAGCCACGTGGTCATCGACTCCAGGATGCTTGGGGTGGCGCTGAACATCGGTGTCGCCGCCGCCGAGCAGACCGACACGGTGGCGTCCCTGGCGGATCGTGCGTGCCGAAACGTCGCCCCCGTCGCGGCCGCCTTGTGCCAGGCCCCAACCGGCGAGCCCGGGGACGAGACGGACTAATACCACACGCTGATCACCAGGTTCGGCTTGGGGTTCTTGCCCTCCATGACGGCCAGTTCCTGGCAGACGTGCTTGATCTCGATCTCGTCGTTGTCGATCCACTCGTTGATGCGCGACTGCATGTTATCGAGCGCCTCGACGGCGATGCGGGAGTAGAACAGGCGGCATCGTGTGGCGCCGGCGCCGTTGAGGTTCATCGGCCTGGTGAACGTCAACTCCTGCGACTTCAACCGCCCGGTGGTGCGCTGGCGCACCCGGGACACGCCGCCGCTCTCCCCGTCGGACCCCGATTCCTCGACCAGGCTGATCGGCTCGTCGACGTCATCCAAGGGTATCGCCTCGGGCTCGGGCTCGGGGGCCGGAGCGGGGGCCGGGGCCGGCCGCTCGGGCTCGATCGACAGATCATCGGGCAGTTCGGCTGCCGGGGGCAGGGGGGGCTGCTGTGAACTGGGACTGGCGGTCGGAACGCCTGAGGTGGCTTCAGGGAGATCGAGTTCTTCCGGCATGATGTTGCTCCAAGACGTACGTGGCCCAAGAGTCGCAGAACGGCCGAACGGCCCATCATTATAGGGCCGCCGACGACGCGGTCAAGGGCGCCTCGGCTCTCGACCGGGCGCCCGCCGCGGGGTACAATTAACATTTCGCCCGGCCGCGGGCGACTGGACCAAGGAGCCATGCCATGACCATCATCGAACCGCACATCCACATGTACTCCCGAACCACCGACGACTACCAGGCCATGTACGCCGCGGGCATTCGCGCCTGTGTCGAGCCGTCGTTCTGGCTCGGGACCAACCGCCGCTACGCGGGGACCTTCTTCGACTACTTCCAGCTCATCCTGGAGTTCGAGACCGTCCGGGCCAGGCGGTTCGGCGTGGACCATTACGCCGCCGTCTCGTTCAACCCGAAGGAGGCCGAGAACACCGCCCTGGTCGACGAGGTGCTGGCCGGGATGGGCGAATACCTCGATCACGAGCGGTGCATCGCCGTGGGCGAGATCGGCTTCAACACCATCACCGACAACGAGGAGTACGCCTTCAAACGCCAGCTCGAGATCGCCAAGGCACGCGACATGCTCGTTGTCATCCACCTGCCGCACTTCAACAAGCCCGAAGGCATCGCCCGGACCATCACGTGCCTCCGCGACGTCGATATGGACGAGACGAAGATCTATCTCGACCACAACACCGAGGAGACGATCGAGACGGCCGTCGCCGAGACGGAGTGCTACTGCGGCATGACGGTGTACCCGATCTCGAAGCTCACGCCGCAGCGGGTCAGCGACATCATCCGCCAGGTCGGGTCGGAGCGGATGATCGTGTCCGGCTCTGCGGACTGGGGCGTCTCGGACCCGCTGGCGCTGGTGAAGGTCGTCGAGCACATGCGCGGCGACGGGCACGACGAGGAGACCATCCAGCGCCTGGTGTTCGGCAACGCCAACGCCTTCTACTCGCAGAGCCCGCGATGGGGCCCGGACTTCGACATCGCCCCGATGGACCCCCGCGAGTTCCAGCGATAGCACCGCCCGCTCACGATCCTGCCCCAAACCGCTTGCGGTTTCGCGCCACAGAACATGACCGACCCCGCGCCAACATCGCCCGCACCGCGTCGCGGCACGCTCGCCGCCTGGGCCCAACTGCTGCGCCTGCCCAACCTGTTCACCGTCCCGGGCGATCCCCTGGCGGGGTTCGCGCTGGCCGGCGGGCTCGGCTCGTGGGCCGACCTGCTTGCCGTCCTGCCCTGCGCCGCCGCCGCCGTCCTGATCTACGCCGCCGGGCTCGTCCTCAACGATCTGTGCGACCGCCAGGCCGACGCCCGCGACCGCCCGTCGCGGCCCCTGCCGGCCGGGGAGATCCGTCCGGCTTCGGCGGCGGCGGCCTCGGCGATCCTGGCGGCGGGGGGGATCGCGCTGGCGGCGATGGTCTCGCTGCCCGCAGCCGCCGTCGCCGCCGCGCTGGCGCTGGCCGTGGTCGTCTACGACGCCGCGACCAAGCGCATCCGGGTCGTGGGGCCGGTGACCATGGGCCTGTGCCGGGGGCTGAGCCTGCTGCTCGGCGCCGCGGCGGCCGGGGCAGGCCGCGCGACGGCCACGCCCGTGGCCGTCGCGGTCGTCCTGCTGACCGTCTACGTCGCGCTGGTGACGTACCTGGCGAGCTTCGAGGCCGGGCCGGCCCACCGCGCCGGGCCGCTCAGACACCTCCGCCCCGAGGCCGTCCAGAAGGCCGTCGGACTCATGATCCGCCTGCTGGTGGTCTACCAGGCGGCGGTGGTGGCCTTGGCGGGACCTGTCGGCTGCGTGGTGGGGGCCTGCCTGCTCGCCGGCGGCATCGTCTCAGCCCTGCTGGCCAAACGCTTCTACGCCAGCTAGAATCACGGATTCGCCGATGAATGCCAAGCCCGACAGGAAGTTGCTGGTCGTCCAGGTGGCCGCGCTGGGATGGGACCTGCTCGCCGAGGACGGCGCCGAGACGGCGTCATGGCTCGACCTGGACTTCGTGCCGATCGACACGGTCTTCCCGGCCGTCACGTGCACGGTGCAGGCGTCGTTTCGGACGGCCTCTACCCCGGCGGCCCACGGCATGGTCGCCAACGGGCTGTACCACCGTGCGCTGGGCAAGGCGATGTTTTGGGAGCAGTCGGCCGGTCTCGTGGCCGGGGAGCGGATCTGGCGGGCGTTCCGCGACCGCGGCGGGACCGTGGCGATGCTGTTCTGGCAGCAGTCGATCGGCGAGGGCGTCGACGTCCTGTGCACCCCGGCGCCGATCCACAAGCACCACGGGGGGATGATCCAGACCTGCCACACCCGCCCGGCCGGACTGTACGAGACCCTCTGCAAGCGTCTCGGCGGGCCGTTCAGGCTGCGGCACTACTGGGGCCCGCTGGCGTCGGCCAAGGCCGGCCACTGGATCAGCCGGGCCACCGCCGAGGTCCTCCGCGACCCGGACCTGGCGCCGGGGCTGTGCCTGACCTACCTGCCGACGCTCGACTACGATCTCCAGCGCTTCGGCCCGGGCCACCCGCGGGCCGCGGCGGCCCTGTCGGCTGTGCGGGCCCAACTGGGCTCCCTGCTGGCCGCCGCCCGCGACGGCGGGTACGACGTGGTGGTCTTCGGGGATTACGCGATCGGCGCGGTGTCCGGCCCGGCCGTGCTGCCCAACCTGGCGCTGCGCGAGGCCGGCATGCTCGCCGTCCGCTCCGTGGGGGGCAGGCTCTATCCCGTCCTGCCCGACAGCCGAGCCTTTGCCCTCTGCGATCACGAGGTCGCCCACGTCTACGTCCGCCGCGCCGACGACGTTCGGGCCGCACGCGACGTGCTGGCCGCCCTGGACGGCGTGGGGGAAGTCCTGGCCGGCGACGAGGCCGCCGACGCCCGCGCCCGCCATCCCAACGCGGGCGAACTGGTCATCCTGGCCGACCGCGGCCGCTGGCTGGGCTATCCGTGGTGGTCTGACAAGCGCCATCGCCCCGATTACGCCACCCACATCGACATCCACAACAAGCCGGGCTTCGACCCGTGCGAGCTGTTTTTCGGCTGGCCGCCGATGCGCATTACGCAGGACACGTCGCGACTCGGCGGCTCGCACGGACACGTCGGTGCGGAGAGGCGAGTAGCCGCGGCCGCAACCATCGAACTCGACAAGAGTTTAACCAACATGATCGATCTTGCCTCGGCCGTCAGAGACTGGCTGGACCGGAGGCCCCAGGTGGCCAACCCGTGAGCAACGAGCACACCGACATCCGATCGCAATCGCACTTGCGCGGCGACGTGTACCACCAGCGGATCGCCGTGCCGTTCGACTATCCCGTGCACTTCGCGCGGGACGTGTTCGCCGTGGGCAATCCGCTGCTGGCCCGCGTGGCCGACCGCCTGGGCGAGGGGCGGCGCCACCGGGCGGCCGTCTACATCGACGCCGGGCTGGACAAGGCCCAGGGAGACCTGGCCGGGCGGATCAAGGAGTACTTCCACGCCCACCGCAACACGCTGGAGCTGGCCGCCGGGCCCGCGGTCATGCCGGGGGGCGAGGCGGCCAAGAACGGCTTCGACCCGCTGCGCGAGATCCTCTGGACCGCGGGAAACGTCCACCTGGACCGGCAGAGCGTCATCCTGGCCGTCGGCGGGGGGGCCATGCTGGACATGGTCGGCTTCGGCGCCTCGCTGGTGCACCGCGGGCTTCGGCTGATACGCATGCCGAGCACCGTCCTGGCCCAGAACGACGCCGGCGTCGGCGTGAAGAACGGCATGGACGAGCACGGGCAGAAAAACTTCCTGGGCACGTTCGCCCCGCCGTTCGCCGTGATAAACGACGTCGACCTGCTGGCCACGCTGCCCGACCGCGACTGGATCGGCGGCATCGCCGAGGCGTTCAAGGTGGGCATCATCAAAGATGCCGCGTTCTTCGACTGGCTCTGCGCCCGGGCGGGGGACCTGGCCGGGCGAGACGCCGACGCCATGGACACGCTCATCCGGCGCTGCGCCGTGCTGCACCTCGAGCACATCCGCACCGCCGGAGACCCCTTCGAGACCGGCGCCGCCAGGCCGCTCGACTTCGGACACTGGGTCGCCCACCAGATCGAGACCATGAGCGACTACTGGGTGGGGCACGGGCAGGCCGTCGCCGTCGGCATCGCCGTCGACGCCTACTACGCGATGCGCAAGGGGCTGATCGACCGGGCCCAGTTCGAGCGGATCGCCACCGGCCTGGCGGACGCCCGCCTGCCGATCTACAGCCCGTACCTCCACCGCCGAAGCGCCGACGGGGAGCTGGAGATCCTCGACGGGCTCGAGCGCTTCCGCGAGCACCTCGGGGGGCGCCTGAACGTCACCCTCCCCGACGGCATCGGCGCCCGCGTCGAAGTCCACCGCATGGACGGCGACCTCATCGCCGAAGCCGTCGACGCGCTGCGGGACAGATAGCCGTCCTCATCATGAGAATCCACGACGATCCGCCGATGCATCTGACGTATTGCCTGAACGTCCACCCGGGCGAGACGTGGGCCCGGAACCTCGCCGCCATCCGCGAGCACGCCGTCCGCGTGCGCGACCGTGTCTGTGGGCGGCAGCACCCGTTCGGGCTGGGCCTCCGGCTGAGCAGGCAGGCCGCCGAGCAACTCGCCACCCCCCCGGCGCTCGATCGGTTCACGAGCTTCCTGGCCGACGAGAACCTGTACGTCTTCACGATCAACGGCTTCCCGTACGGGCGGTTTCACGACGCGCCGGTCAAGCAGAACGTCTACGCCCCGGACTGGCGAACGGCCGAGCGGAGAGACTACACCGTAATGCTGGCCGACATCCTGGCCGCATTGCTGCCTGAGGGCGTCGCGGGCAGCATATCAACCGTGCCGGGTTCGTACGGCCGCTGGATCACCGGCCGGGCGGACGTCGAGGCGATGGTTGCGATGTTAGCCGAGACGGCGCGGCACCTGGCCGAGGTCCGCCAGCGCACCGGGCGCGACATCTGCCTGGCCCTCGAGCCCGAGCCGGACTGCTTTCTCGAAACGGCCGACGACGCGATCGCGTTCCTCACCGGGCCGCTGATCGAGACAGGGCGGTCGATGGCCGACGAGGACCTGCTCCGCCGCCACGTCGGCGTCTGCTACGACACGGCCCACGCCGCGGTCGCCTTCGAGGATCCCGCCGACGCGCTGGAGCGGCTGTCGCGGGCGTCCGTCCGCGTGGGCAAGGTCCATCTGAGTTCGGCGATGCGCCTGTCGCCGACGGCCGAGGCGCTGGCCCAGCTCGAGGCGTTCTGCGACGAGGTCTACCTGCACCAGGTCAAAGCACGCACAGGGGGGCAGATCGCCTCATTCGCCGATCTGCCCGACGCGATGGACGGCGCATCGCCGCTTGCGGCTTCGCCGTCGCCCGATGTCGAATGGCGCGTCCACTTCCACGTGCCGCTGTTCTTCGAGTCCTTCGGGCATATCCGCTCGACCCGTTCGCTGCTGAGGGGCGCCTTCCCGGCCGCCATCGCCGCGGCCGGCGTCGAGCACGTCGAGATCGAGACGTACACGTTCGGCGTCCTGCCGCCCGACCTTAGGCCGGCCGACATCACCGACAGTATCGCCGCCGAGTACGAATGGGTCCTCGGTCAGATGTTCGGCTCCTGATCGAGACCGCGGATGCCCTGAGCTGCCGTGCCCGTGGCAACCACGAACTCCAGGCACCCGACAACAACCTTGCCGCGGCCGGGGGATGACCCGACAATAGCTCCCGATGGCCCGGGGCGATCCCGGGCCTGTCGCGCAGCGGGACGCGCCGGAATGGCGTGTCCTGCGTGGTTCGTCGACGGGAGTGGTGATGCTTCGACTCCGTGGCGTGCACAAAACCTACCGCCTGGGCCCGCAGCGGGTGACCGCCCTGCGCGGGATCGACCTGACCGTTCCCGAGCCGGGCTTCTTCGCCGTGATGGGGCGTTCCGGCAGCGGCAAGAGCACGCTGCTGCACCTGGTGGCCGGGCTGGACCGCGCCGACGGCGGGACGATCGAGGTCGACGGCGACGACGTGACCGCCATGAGCGAACGCCGACTCACCGCGTTTCGCCGGCGCAAGATCGGCATCGTCTTCCAGCAGTTCAACCTGATTCCGACCCTGACGGCCGCCCAGAACATTGCCCTGCCGGGCGTGATTGACGGGCGGTCGGGTGCGTGGATCGACCGGCGCGTGGGCGAGCTTCTGGAGGGGTTCGGCCTGGCCGGGCGGGCCGGGCACCGCCCCGAGGCGATGTCCGGCGGGGAGCAGCAGCGGGTGGCCATCGCCAGGGCCGTGCTGTTCGCCCCGAAGCTGCTGCTGGCCGACGAGCCCACCGGGAACCTCGATTCGGCCAGCGCCGAGCAGCTCTGGCGGCTGCTGAACGCCCTGGCCGAGCAGCAGAACATGACCGTGCTCATGGTCACGCACGAGCCGGCCGCCGTGGTCCAATGCTCCAGGGTCCACGTGCTGGCCGACGGGCGTCTCGTGGGCTCTTTCGACGTGGATGGCCTCGATGCGAGCGCTGTGGCATCTCGCTATCAAGACCTTGGCCGGTAGGCCGGGCCGAACCGCCCTGCTCGTGCTGGCCGTGGCGCTGGCCACGGTACTGACCGTGGCGGCCGGCTCGACCGTCGGCACGGTGGGGCGGACGGTCGGGCACATTGCCGGGCGCGTGACCGGGCTGGCCGACCTGTTCGTGCAGCAGCGGTTCGGCGCGCTGCTCCCGCAGGCGCTGCTGGACGACGTCCGCACCTGGCCGCAGGTCGACTTGGCGTGCGGCCGCGTCGCGGGCGGCGCGTCGCTGCGACTGAAGGGCACGGACCGCAAGTGCACCGCAGTGCTGCACGGCATCGAGCCGAGCGGCGACGGGCGGCTGGCCCCGCGTGATTTTATCGCCGGGCGCGGCGTCCGCGATGACGGGGAGGTCATGATCTGCCCGCGCCTCCGCGACGAACTGGGGGCGAAGCTCGACGACGTCCTGCAGGTCGTTCGCCCCGACGGGAACGTCGCGTTGACCGTCGTGGGCATCTACGAACGCCCGAAGCTGGGCATGGGCCAGCGTCCGGCGGCCGTGGCCCGGCTCGCGCAGGTCCAGACGCTCATCGCCCAGCCGGGCCGACTCGACGAAATCCTCGTCAAGCTGCAGCCCGGCGTCGACGCCGAAACATGGGTCCGGGCCCATGCCGACCGGCTGCCGGACGGCGCCGTGTTCCGCACGTCGGCTTCCGTCCGTGCGCGCATCGACCGGTACCTGCGTTTCGCCGAGCTGCTGCTGTACGTTCTGGCCGTCCTGGCGTCGCTGTCGTCGGGCTTCCTGATCCTGACGAGCCTGACGACCGCCGTCATGCAGCAGACGCGCGAGATGGCGATCCTGCGGTGCGTGGGGGCCGGCAGGGCGCAACTGGCCGGCGCGCAGTTGGCCGCCGGGGCGCTGATCGCCCTGGGCGGCGCGGCGATCGGCACACCGCTGGGGCTGCTGGCGTCGTACGCGCTGTTCCGCACGTTCCAGGAGTCGCTTCCGGGCGGCTTCGCGGTGAATCCGGGCGGGGCGGCCCTGGCCGTTGCGCTCTGTGTCCTGGCCGGGCTGCTGGGCGCGGCGTACCCGGCGTTTCTGGCCGCCACGGCCCGGCCGCTCGAGGCCCTGACGCTCCGCGCCCGCCGCCCGAGGCGTCGCCACGTGCTCCTCTGTGCCGCCGCCGCCCTCGTCCTCATGGCCATGCAGCCGCTGGCGATGGTCCTGCCGATCCCCGGAGACTGGGTGGCCTGGTTCTGGGTGTACTGCGGGCTGCCCGCGCTGTTCGTGGGGTGCTTTCTGCTCGCCGTGCCGCTGCTCGTGCTGGTGGTCCGCTGTGCGGCGCCGGCGCTGAGCAGGCTGCTGGGACTGCCCCGGACGCTGCTGGGCCAGTCCGTGCTGGCCACGCCGATCCGCCAGGGCTTCACGGGCGGGACGCTGATGATCGGCCTGGGGCTGCTGGTGGGCTTCTGGACCATGGGGCGCAGTTTCACCGCCGGGTGGCTCTGGGCGATCAAGATGCCCGACGCCTTCGTCTTCAGGATCCCCGCATTCACCGAGGACCAGTGCCGGGACGTGCGAGACACCCCGGCGGCCACCGGCGTCTGCCCGACCGTGATCTTCCCCGTCCGCGTGGCTGGCATGCAGTTCGGCCTCAAGAAATTCGCGCCGCCCAAGACGCTGTTCGTGGGCACGGACGTGAAGGCCTTCTGCCGCATGACGGACCTGACCTGGCACCAGGGCGATGCGGACACGGCCCTGCGCCGCCTGGCGGGCGGGGGGGCGCTGCTGGTGACCAAAGAATGGTCGGTCGCCCACGGGGTCGGCGTGGGGACCACGATGTCGGTCACGACCGTCAAGGGGCCCGTCGACTTCCAGGTCGTCGGCGTGGTCAGCTCGGCCGGAATCGAAGTGGCCAAGCATTTCTTCGGCATCCGGCGGCCGGTCACCGACGCGTCGGTCAGCAGCGTTTTCGGCACGCTGGCCGACGCCGAACGCCACTTCGACATCACGGGCGCCAACCTCCTGCTGGTCTCGCTGGCCGGCGGCATCGGCGACGACGAGGCCGTCCGCCAACTGACCGAGGCCGCGCCCGGAAGCCTCGCCGGCACCAGCCGGGATATCCGCCGCCGCGGACGCAAGAGGTTCGCCCGGATGATGACCGTCGCCAGCGCGCTGGCCATCGGCAGTCTGGTCCTGGCGTGCCTCGGCGTGGGCAACCTGATCGTGGCCGAGGTGACCTCCCGGCGGTTCGAGTTCGGCGTGCTGCGCGCGGTCGGCTGCCGACGCGGATTGCTCGGCCGGCTGGTCGCGGGCCAGACGCTTCTGGTGGCGCTGGTGGGGTGCGCGGCGGGGACGATCCTCGGGCTGGAGTTCGCCCTGATCGAGCGAGGCTTCCACATCCGGCTCGTAGGCATCGCGTATGCGCTGCGCCCGTCGTGGGACGTGATCGCCTGGGGCACGCTGGCCGTGGCGGGCGCGGCGCTCGTCGCCGCGCTGCCGGCCATCTGGTGGCTCATGCGTCAGCGTCCCCGCGCCCTCCTGGCCCGGCACGAGTAGCCCTGCGCCCAAGCGTGGGGCGAGTGCGGTCTCGGGTGGCGTTCAGGGCCCCGTGCCGCTCGGGCCGGGCGCCTGGATCGCCTGAAGAAATCGCCGATTCGGCCGGCTTTTCTCTTGCAGCGTATGGCAGATGTGGTATGATAAGCCCACTACTTGGAGCTGGGCCATCCTTCCAGGTCCGGTAGTGAATCTGCAAGTAACGGAGCAAGCGTAAGTTAAGGAATGAGTTTGAGCGGCTCTACCGTCTTCATTCATGTCGGTCGGTTAGGGTTGCGGCACATGTAAGGAGCAGAATTGTGAAGAAGTTCAGTTTCTTGGCAGCCGTGTTGATGTGTGTGGCAGGTGTCGCTGGCGCGGCAATGCAGGACGGGCTGGTAGCCTACTACACCTTCGATAGCACGCTGAACGACACCAGCGGCAGCACCACCACGCACCACGGAACGTACGTGGGCGACACGAGCGCGTCGTACGCCGCCGCGCAGTTCAGCAACGGCATCGACCTGGACGGGGGAACCGAGCACATCCAGGCCGCCGACCACGCGGATTTCGACTTCGGCGCCGGCGGGACCGGCATGTCCATCTCCGCCTGGTTCACCGTCAATCCCCCCTACGACACGAGCTGGCAGGCCCTGGTCGCCAAGGGCGAGGGCAATGAGTTCCGGCTGCACCGCAACAACAATGGGAACGGCCTGAATTGGAGTGCCAACGGCAACGTGTCGGCCGGCTACAATGTGAACGACGCGGCGCTGCATCATGTTGTCGTGACGCATGACGGGGCCGGTTCCAACTCCACCAAGGAGATCTGGGTCGATGGCCTGAGTCGCGGTTTCGTGACGAACGGCGGCCAGATCGGCGACAACAACCAGCCCCTCATGATCGGCGAGAACCCCGACGCCCCGGGCCGCGAATGGCAAGGCCTCGTCGACGACGTGGGTCTCTGGGGCCGCCCGCTGAGCGACGCTGAGATCCTGGCCCTCTGGAACGGCGGCACCGGCGCGACCATTGGGAGCCTTCTCGGTCCCCAGCCCCAGCCGTTGTTCACGATAACCGGCGACGGACAACTCAACGTCGAGGGCTTCAAGCTGGGCGCCGGCGGCGGGGCCACTGACACGCAACTGAACAACACGACCGAGACGCTCGGGATCTGGAACGCGATTGACGGCGGGGCCACGGTCCCGGGCGCCGTCAGCGCCAACAGCCAGACCTACAACGTCACCGCGTGGGAAACTGACACCGAGAACTCCGTCAACTACGACGGCGGCAACGATTTCGGAGGTGACCTGGCCTGGGCCTCGATCAACAGCGACGGCCCCGGCGGCAGCGGTGGGGGCCTCGGAGGGGAGGACTTCAGTGTGCGGGCCAAGGCCTACCTGGCCGTGCCCATCGGAACCTGGTCGATAGCGGCCGGCAGCGACGACGGCCGGCGAATCGAGATGCCGGGACTCCTCGGGCTGACCAACTCGGGCTTCACCGCCATCGGCGGACAGACCGGCCTGGGCGGGGTGGGCCAGGACGTTGTCGGATACAACGGCACCACCGGACATAACCGAACCATCGGCGTCTTCACCGTCACTGCCGCCGACGTGGTGCCGCTAACGAACTACGCCCTGCTCCAACTGGACAGCTTCTACTTCGAACGCGGCAGCGGCGATTCTTTCGAGATCTCAATCAAGCCCGGGTCTGATACGAGTTTCGGCGGGCAGGGCGAGGGCTGGAACCTCCTGGCCGACGGCACGTACGGCTGGTACGTCTCCAGCACGCCGCTGACCGTCACCACCGCCGTCGTTCCCGAGCCTCTGACGATGCTGGCCATCGGGCTCAGCGCCGCCGGCCTGGGCCGCTACGTCCGCAGACGCAGAAAGGCGTAGCCCGCAGGGACACCATCACGGCACCCACGGCCCCGCCGGTGCATCGGCGGGGCCGTTTCCTTGCGCGGGGTGGCCAATCGGGACTTCCTCATCCCGGGCGCCTTGAACTCGGAAAAATACTCCGATTTGTCCGATTTTCCTCTTGCGGCGTGTGGCGGATGTGGTATAATATAACCATGAAATGGAGTTGGGCTATGCTTGTCATGTCCGGTAGCGAACCTGTAAGCAATGGAGTTGAAGTAAGTTGAGGTGACGAGGTGTTGAGTCTTCCCCCTGCGGAGAGTCCCTCGGGGCGGAACGGTTCACGGAGCAGAAAGCGGAGTGCAGCGATGAAAGCTCTCAAGTCAGTAGTGGTCCTAAGCATGGTTCTGGCCTTGGCCGGTTCGGCCCAGGCGGCGACAATCCTCGGCACGGGTGCAGGGAGTCTCCTCGGCAGTGACCTTACCGATGTGGACAACAGCCACAACGAAGGGGCCTATAACCTGCACACCGGCGGCAGCAATAACGGGGGCTTCGATGCGGAGTTCTACTCGAGCAGCAAGCCCGGGTTCGGCGGAGAGAACAGCTTTCAGTTGTTCGACAACGCCGTGGGCGGCGGCGGCGCCAAGTGGTGCTGCGACGGCCCGGTACAGTGGGTGGCCGCCAGGTTCGACGGCGGCTACGAGCTGACCCACTTCACGATGACCTCAGGCAACGACTCGCCGGGTCGGCGTCCCGACGTGTTTGCCATCCAGGGCTCCAACAACTCGACCGACGGCAGCGACGGGACGTGGACCGACATCTATGCGTACAACAACAATGACGGCTCTGCACCCGGCAACCGCCATACGGACAACAGCGCCTCGCCCTTCACGGCCCACAACCAGGTGGTCCTGTTTGAGAGCCCGCTGGGCCCCAACACGCCGGCAACCGGCGATTTCGCCGTTCCCGACACGGCATACACGTGGCTTCGCTACAAGGTGGACTCCACCGCGGGCTGGACGGGAACCGGTGGGGAGCACCAGCTCAACGAGGTCGAGTATTTCGGCACCCTCGAGTCCGTGGTCCACGAGGTCGGCGGCGACGGGACCATCGGCACCGAAACGCTGAACGGCGCGCAGAGCGGCGAAACGTACAGCTCCGGACTCACCGGGGCCAAGTTCGTCCGCGTCGACCAGAACCGCGGCGACGACCTCAACATCGCGGAGGTCCAGGCCTTTGAAACCGGCACGGGCGCCAACGTGGCCCTGGCCAGCGTGGGCAGCACGGCCACCCAGTCATCCACAGACTGGGGCGGCGTCGCGAGCAGGGCGATTGACGGCAACACAAACGGCGCCTGGAGTGGCGGCTCCGTGCAGCACACGGGCAGCCCGAACCCGGATTGGTGGCAGGTCGAACTGGCCAGTGCGGCCAACCTGGATTCCGTGCACATCTGGGGCCGCACCGACGGCTGCTGCGATCAGCGCCTGGACGACTTCAACCTGGTCGTTGAGGATGCGGCCCACAACGAACTGTACAACCAGCGACATACCGGCGTGGGTACCGGTCCCGGCTCGAACCGGCTGATCCCGCTGCAAACGCTGCTCAGCGCTGACCTGACCGCGAGCCTTCAGCCCCACGACTTCGGGGCCGGGTGGACCTACGTGTTCGAACTGGGCAGCGCCGACATGATCGAGGTGGACAACCCGGATCCGGGCGTCTTCACCACGTATCTGGAGCTGAACGACGCCGATATCGTCGTGGAGCTGGGCGCAGCCACGCCGACCGCGGGCGACATATATGACCTGCTCGGCGCCGATGTCATCCTGGGTACCTACAACTCGCTGACTCTGCCGGACCTTTCGGCCAGCGGGCTGATCCTGGACGACAGCAACTTCCTCACCGACGGCACGTTGGAGGTGGTGGCCGTCGTTCCCGAGCCGCTGACGATGCTGGCCGTCGGGCTGAGCCTGACCGGCCTGGGCCGCTATGTCCGCAGACGCAGGAGGGCGTAGCCCACAGCGACACCATCACGGCACCCACGGCCCCGCCGGCGCATCGGCGGGACCGTTTCTTTGCGCGGTGAACGCGGGGCACATCTGCTTACTGTTTAGCGGGCGAGCAACGCTCGCCGTTCGCCGTTCGAACGACAAACGGCGAGCGTTGCTCGCCCGCTAAACACCATCCACCGAGCGTGGCCTGCCGGGTGCCGCCCTCAAGGGCAGCGACCTTCAGGTCGCTGAGCTTGCGGGTGCTATGCCAAGAGCAGGCTCGATCCCGTCAAGCACCCACAAGCTCCGCCCTGCGGGCTCCGCTTGAGGGTGGCACCCCGTCACGGCCGGCGCGCCTTGTGTTTTAGGAGGCGATCGAGGTTCTGCTGCGCGCTGCGGTAGTCGGGCCTGATCTCCAGGGCGCGGCGGAAGCACGTCTCGGCGTCCTTCAGGTTGCCCTGCCCGCCCAGGGCCACGCCCAGGTTGTTGTGCGCCGCCGCGCAGGTCGCGTCCAGGGCGATGGCCTTTCTGAACTCGGCTATCGCCTCGGGCGCGCGGCCGAGGTTCAGCAGCGCCCCGCCCATGGCGTCTCGCGCCTCGGCGCTATCCCCGTGTGACCGAACCAGGTCCCGCAGCATCTGGAGCCCCTGGGCGGCCCGCCCGGCGCGGATGAGCCGCCTGCCGTGCTCCAGGAGGACCTCCGAGAGCTTCTTCGCCGCCTGCGGATAGTCCGGCTTGAGGGCCAGGGCCTTGCGGAGGTGCCGGGCGGCCAGGTCGAACTTCCCCTGCCAGGCCAGGATCGACCCGTAGCTGTGGTGCGCGTTGGCCAGGTAGGGTGCGGCGGCCGGGTCCAGATTGCTCCTCAGCAGGATTTGGTAATGCCTGATGGCCTGGTCCGCCTTGCCGAGGTTCTGCGCCAGCGACGCCAGGAGGTAGTTGGCCTCGGCGTCTTTGGGGGCCATCTCGACCGCCCGGACGGCCGCGTCGTAGGCGTCTTCAGTCTTGCCGGCCCAGGACATGACCTGCGCGACGTTCCGCATGGCGTAGCCGTGCTTTCGCCGGTCGATACGCCCCTCGACCAGGCGCGTGACCTTCTCGACGACCGCATCGGGCCACGCCTCGCCCGGCGAGACGAGCTGCGCCTTGGCCATCTCATTCACCAGCGCCACGGCGAGCATGCGATGGCCCCGGATGGTCGGGTGCACGTGGTCCAGGAACCACGGGGTTCCGGGGATGCCCTGGGGCGAGGCGGCCTCGACCAGCGCGGCGAAGTCGACCAGGGGCGCGTCGCGCTCGCCGGCCACGTCGGCCAGGGCCTCGCGCATCGGCGACAGCACCCGCAGCGGGCAGATGTCCTCGTCGACCGCCCGCTGGTAGGCGGCCTTGGCCTGGCCGTACCGCTTCAGACCGTCCAGGACGCGGGCCCGAAGGTAGTGCAGGTGGGCGTACCGATCGTCGAGGGCCCCGGCCCGGTCCGCGGCCGTCAGCGCCTCGGAAAGTCGCCCTGCGCGAAAGGCCGTCTCGGCCCGGTCGACCAGCGCCTGGAATCGCTTCCGGTCGTCCGGGCCGAGTCCGTCGCGATGGAGGCTCTTGAACGGGGAGGCGCTGCGCAGGTTCGCCGCGGGGGCCACGAAGATCACCTCGGCGCCGGCGGCGCGGGCGATGCGCACCATCCGCGCCAGGTTGTAGCGGTAGTGGGCCAGCACCTGCTCGCGCAGCGCGTCGTCCCGGGTGTACTGGTCCGGGCCGACGGATTGCTCCAGCAGCGTCTCGACCTCGCCGGGCAGTACGGGCCTCTGGCCGCCGTCGGTCCCGTTCGAACGGAACGCCTCGACCAGCCGCGACATGACGGCGTACGTCCGCGTCCGGCCAAGGAATGCCCCGAGCCCCCGCAGCGGCGCGGGCGTCTCGATAATGCCGGCGTAGGTGCGGCGCTCGAGGAACTCGTTGTGGCCGCAGTAGACGACAAACAGGTCCGGCTCGTATCGGGCCAATTCCTCCATGAGCGCCGCGACACGGTAGCTGGCGTAGCTGATGCCCCCGGCGTTGACCACCTCCCAGCGCCGGGAGGGGTCGGCCTCGGCAAGCAGCTCGCGAAGCCAGCCGCAAAACGACGTCGTGTCGTCGTACGGACGGCCGAACGTGGTCGACCCGCCCAGGCAGAAGATCCGCCTGACCCGGTCGCCCTTGTCCCTGGGGAATTGCTGATCGTTGAAGAATTGGCGCTTGTTCCGGGCGGTGGCCATGACGGGCGCGCCGTCGGCGCCGGTCTGCTCGACGAAGAGGGGGACCTGCGAGGCAAAGCCGACGTACGGGTCGTCGTCGTACAGGATTGGGCGCACGCCGCAGACCAGCAGCACCAGTTCCAGCAGCGCGAAGAACCCCGCGCAGGTCACCGCCGCAAACAGCAGCTTCTTCCACACCGGCAGTCGCTGTCGCGGCGCGGCCGGGGGCGCGGGGGAAGCCGGCGCGGGGGCAGCCGGCGCGGGGGCCGGTTCGGCGGGGGGTCCGGCCTGGCCCGATTGCGCCGTCGATCTCTGCCTGCCGGCCGACATCCGAAACCGTCCTACTGCAGCGTGTAGATGAACGGGGCGGCGCCCGTGGCGCCGAGGATCAGGATCGCACCCATCAGCAGAAGCAGCACGATGATCGGCACCAGCCACCACTTCTTGTTGTATCGCAGGAACGCGACGAACTCCGAGATCAGCCCCGTCGGCCGCGCCGACGCCTGCTGCTCGAACTTCTCCACCTGCCCGGGCGGCCGCTGCCGTGATCCGTCATCATTCATGTCGCGCTTCCTAGAACTGCTGGAAGTACCTCTTGATGTTATCGGCCTGGCGGTGCGGAACCCAATAGGTCTCGGCCTCGCGATCGAAACGGCGCGACATCGGGTCGCGCCCGAACAGCCGCAGCAGCAGTCCCGTGGGCGTGATCACCAGGTAGTACACCCCCGCCAGGATGAGGAAGGAGACCGCCAGCCCGATCGGCCAGGTGGCAAAGGCCATGGCGACGTAGAGGACGCGGAGCACGGCCGGCCAGAGGAGCCCGACCGCCGGCACGCCGACCGCGGCGGCCCAGAGGGCGACCGCCGCGCCCCTCGCCGCGCCCCCGGCCCAGACGACCGCGCCGGCGGCGCCGAAGAACACCAGCCAGCACAACGCGAAGACGTGCAACTGCTTTCTCGGCGGGTTCGTGTCGATCTCGATCAGCGGCATCGGGCGTTCCTCCAGGGCGTCAGTCCAAATCGAACCGGGCGAGGTAGTCGTCTATCGGGTGCTGCTCTGCACGCGGCTGGGCGTCCTTCATCAGGACGACGTCTTCCATCACCAGCACGTCCATGTTGGTGGCCATGAAGCACCGGTACGCGTGCTCGGGCGAGCAGACAATCGGCTCGCCGCGGACGTTGAAGCTGGTGTTGATCGTAACCGGGCAGCCGGTGAGGGCCTCGAAGGCCTTCAGCAGCGTGTGGAACCGCGCGTGGCGTTCGGGGTCGACCGTCTGGAGGCGCGCCGAGCCGTCCACGTGCGTGACCGCCGGAATGTCTGAGCGCACCACGTCCAGCCTGGCCAGGCCGCCCGCGTCGGCGCCCGCGTCGGCGGTGCGCCTGGCCTCGGCCACGGGGGCCGCCAGCAGCATGTACGGGCTGTCGAGGCCGGATGGCATCTCGAAGTACTCGCCCGCCCTCTCGCCAAGCACCGCCGGGGCGAACGGGCGGAACGACTCGCGGAACTTGATCTTCCGGTTCATCACGGACTGCATGTCGCCGCTGCGCGCATCGGCGAGGATACTCCGGCTGCCGAGCGCCCGCGGACCGAACTCCATCCGCCCCTGCATCCACCCGACGACCTTCTGCTCGGCGATCAGCCCCGCGACGTGTCGGCACAGGGCGTCCTCGTCGTCGAAGCGCCGGTAGACGGCCCCCTCGGCCTCGAGAAAGGCCAGCACCTGCTCGTTGGAATACCCCGGCCCGAGCAGCGAGCCGCTTTGGGCGTCCGGGCGGGCCGGCGTTCGCGCGTTGTCCAGCAGGTGGTACCAGATGAACAGGGCCGTGCCGAGCGCCCCGCCGGCGTCGCCGGCGGCCGGCTGGATCCATATCCGCTCGAACGGCCCCTCGCGGAGTATTCGCCCGTTGCCCACGCAGTTCAGGGCGACCCCGCCGGCCAGGCACAGGTCCGGCAGGTGCGTCTGCTCGTGCACGTGGCGAGCGGCCCGAAGCATGACCTCCTCGGTGACCTTCTGGATCGAGGCGGCCAGGTCCATCTCGCGCTGCGTCAGGGCCGACTCGGGCCGGCGAGGCCGCGACCCGAACAGCCGGTCGAACTTCCGCGAAGTCATCGTCAGGCCCTGGCAGTAGTTGAAGTAGGACAGGTCCAGCCTGAGGGACCCGTCGGCCTTCAGGTCCATGAGCTTGGCGAGGATCAGATCGACGTGCCTGGGCTCGCCGTAGGGCGCCAGGCCCATCAGCTTGTACTCCCCGCTGTTGACGCGGAAGCCGCAGTGGTACGTGAACGCCGAGTACAGCAGCCCCAGCGAGTGCGGGAAGCGCATCTCGTGGGTGAGCGTCACGCGGTTGCCGCGGCCGAAGCCACAACTGGCCGTGGCCCACTCGCCCACGCCGTCCAGCGTGAGGGTGGCCGCCTGTTCGAACGGCGAGGGAAAGAACGCGCTGGCCGCGTGAGACTCGTGGTGCTCGGTGAAGACGTAGCGTTTGGTGTAGGCGCCGTTGAGGCGCCTGGAGATCTCTCGCGGGAGGTGGAGCTTTCGGCGAAGCCAGAGGGGCATCGCCCGCACAAACGAGCGGAACCCCGCCGGGGCGAAGGCCAGGGACGTCTCCAGAAGACGCTCGAACTTCAGGAAGGGCTTGTCGTAGAAGCCCACGTAGTCCACCTGCTCCGGGGCGAGGCCGCCCTCGGCAAGGCAGTACGCCACGGCGTGGCCCGGAAAGTCGTGGTCGTGCTTGACCCGCGTGAACCGCTCTTCCTGCGCCGCGGCGACGATCCGCCCGTCGACCACCAGCGCGGCGGCCGAGTCGTGGTAAAACGCCGAGATGCCCAGGATCGCCGTCATGTCGTCTCCGGCCGCGAGGACCGGGCTGCCACCGCCCCCGACCGCCGTGGAGGCGGCGCAGTGATCTTATCGGCACGGCCGAGGCCCGACAATACCTCCGCAGTTGAGGGTGCATCAACGTTTTGGGGGCGCGGGAGCCGATCTGCGCTCCTGCCACGCCACCCGGGCTCGGCTTGTCGCAGAGGGGGTGGTGTGGTATACCCCGAGCGCCGGGTGCCAGGGCTGCGCAGCCGTGGCACACCGGTCGGTGAGGCCCGGCTCAGTGCGAGGGGGTGGGTGTGCTGTGTCTGACGCGATGCAGCCGCAGGCCGAAGAGCACCAGGGTGATGCCCCCGACCAGGCCGATCGCGGCGGCAATTGCGAGCATGACGCCCAGGGGGTAGGCCGGCCGGCCCGCCTTGCCCAGGCGGTCAATGCCGCCGACGGGGGCTGGATCGGCCTCCGTCCCAAGTGCCGGGGCGGGCTCCTCGACCGGCGGGGGGGAAGAGGCCCCGACAAGCGGAGCTGCGGGCTTCTCGATGGGCGGGGCCGCAGGCTTCTCGACGAGTGGGGCCGCAGGTTTCTCGGCAGGTTCCACGGGGTCGGGCTCGGCAGGCTTGGCCGCCGCCTGCACGGTGCTCAGGTGCTTTCGGCGTCTGGCCAGTTCCGTCGCCCGGTCTGCCTGGACGGCCTGCCTTCTCTTGGCCCACGTGTCGGACTGGTCCTGTTCCTTTGCGATGTTCTCGGCGACTTCCGCCTCCTGCCGGCCAAGCTGCTCGAAGCTCTCGAGAAGCTTTTCGAGCGGCTCGCGACGCTTCTCGAGTTGCTCCTTGTCGTCGGTGACGGCTGCCAGGTCGGCCTCGGCGGCGGCCTTGCGGGCCAGCAGGGCCCTTCGCTCGCTCTCAGAGGGAACCCGGACCTGCTCGGGCATCTCGCTGATACGCCTGGCCAGCGAATCGATCCGGGCCTTCAGCGAGACGATCTTCGGATGTCGGTCGGTCTTGCCCTTGTGCTCGATCTTCAGTTTCTTCTCGGCATCGACCACCTGCTTGACCAGCCTGGCCCGTTCCGGGTTCGGGCGCATGACCGGCTTGAGCCTGCGAGTGAGCATCGCCACGTTGGCCTCTGCCGCCGCCTGGCGAACCTGCAGCGCGAGGATGCCGGCCGAGAGGACGCCGACGTGCTTCTTCACGCCGTCCAGGTTGTCAAACCTGGCGTCGGCGCGCCGTGCCTCGAGGGCGCGCCTGGCCTTGGACAACGCGCCCAGCCGGGCCTCACACTCGGCGATCCGGGCGGTCATGTACTGGCCGTCGGCTTCAAGCCGGCTGAGGATCCGGTCGGAGACCCGGTGAATGTAGTTCGTTACCAGCGTGTTGGCGATCCGCTGGGCCGTGGCCGGATCGCTGTGGGTGGCCGTAACGGAGACCAGGTCTGCCTGCCTGTCGACTGTGATGCCGTCCATCAGCCTCTCGACGAGTCGGCGTCTTCGGGCCCCGCCGGCCGGCGCGGGCCTGGTGTCGGCGCCGCGCGGCGCCGCGCCGGGCAGTTCCAGGTCCTCGGGCAGCTTCGCCACGGCATCCGGGCCGGCCAGGTCGTCCCTCAGTTTGGCCAGAGCGTCTGCGGGCTGCCGCAGCGCGAACGTCGCCGTGGCCGAGTATCGGACTCTCGGCCCGGCGGCCGGGCCCGCGGCCGGGGCCGTCTTCACCCGAGGCGACCCCCCGGCCACGTAGAGAACGCCCAACGCCAGCGCCGTGGTGACTATCCACCCCAGCAGGAACAGCCCCAGCGGATGGTACTTGAACGGCTGTCTTGCCGGGGGAGCAGCCCCTTCCGTTTCACCGCGACCTCTGCTCATGTCACTCCTCCTGCGAAGCGGCCGCGGTCGGGAAGCCTCTCAGCGCGCCCCTTCGCGAGCCGATTCCTACTTGCCCCCATAGGACATATCGGCGTTCCAGGCGGGCGTCCTGAGACGTGCGAGCACGAAAACACCGACTGTCCACAACAGGAGAGAGCCACGGCGTCTCGCCGTGGCGTCGTTCCCTCCGTGGCGTCGTTCCCTCTGCAGGAAAAGGCGAAGAAAAGAGGACAGGCACCCCAACGGGATGTCCCTTCGGGGCACGTGCTCGGCCTTCGGGCTCCGCTCGAGCCAGTCCCCTTTTTCCTCCTTCTCTGCTACTTCTTCGTCGGGTCCATCATCCGCCCCATGAACAGGATGCTGCCAGTGTTCTTGTCGCGGATGATGAACAGGAAGGGGCGGTTGGCCTTGAACGTCGGTGTGAACGGCACGCTCATTCGCACGGAGGTGGCGCCGACCATCATGACGGCGGTGGCGGCGGCGGCCTCGGTGCCCTTCTCGTTGACTTCGACGAATGCCTTGTGGATGACCTTCGAGATGTACAGCCTGTCACGCGGGTCCGTGCTGGCGCTCATCCCGGTGAAGTCCGCACCGTTCGCCAGGCGGGGATCGGTAAACGCGCGGACCATGCCCATGGCCTTGAGCGTCTCGTTCATCGTGTACTTGGTTTCGAGCTTGAACTTCGGCACGAAGACGTGGACCTTGCGTTTGACGGCCTTGCCGATCCACGCGGCCAGCGCGGCGGGGGTGAGCTTCTTCTCGACCGCTGCGATCCCATCAGGCGAATTCGGGGCAATCAACACCATCGAGATCTCGTCGCCCTTGTACGGCAGTTCCAGCATCGCAAAGCCGTCCTTGTCCGGATACAGGCCGGTCTTCTGACCGCGATTGATCATCCGCGGCGTGTTGAAGAACGACCCGTCGGCGTTGAAAGCCGCGTAGCGACCGACCTTTAGATTGCGGGCGCTCATGATGGGTGTCTTGACGGGCTGCCCGGCCGGCGGCGTGAACGGCAGGTCCCTGGTGTTGGCCTCCTTGAACGGCTCGGACCACTCGCCCTTGAAGTAGATCGCGTTGGTCAGGATCAGGCGAAGCAGCTTCGCCTGGGCCGGAGAGAGCTTCGGAATCAGGTTCTTGATCCGCTTGTTGGTCTGGTCCTCGACCCACGTGTTGATCTTGTCCCGCTCGGCGGGGAAGTTGTTCTTGAAGTCGGCCGGGAACACGCCGCCCGTGCCGTAGTGCGTGCTGATCGTGTCCACGTACTCCTTGCGGAACGGGTAGGTCTTCTCGCCCCAGAGGGCGTTGGCGATGCGCAGCTCGTACTGGTCGACCTGGGCCAGGGCCTCGTTCAGGGCCTGGGAGGCCTTTCGCTCAGCCTGGGTGGCCCGCCCCATCTCGCGCCAGTTGCGCTGTCGGCGGAGCTTCTGCACCTTGGCCTTGGCCTCCTCGAGGGCCTTGCGGCAGTCGACGATCCGCTGCCGGGCCGCCTCCACCGCCGCGGCATCCTTGTCCTTGCCCGTCAGCCGGGCGTTGAGCCGGCCCATGCCCGCGTGAATCAGCGACGTCTGCCACGGGATGAGCTGGGCGTCGGCGCCGATCCGCCGGGCGGCCTGCGGAAAGCGCAGGACCTTTCCCATTTCGGCGGCGGTGGGCCCGCGTGCCCCCTCGGCCGTCATCGCCAACGCGCTCGATACCGAATACGGCGAGAAGAACAGATTCTTCCCGGCGTTCTCACCGGACAGTTGGCGATACAGGTCAAAGGCGAAGTCGCTGTTGGCCTGGACGGCGTGCTTGACCGGCGCGGCGCCGGTCTCGGCGGCCAGGAGGTCGTTCGCCTGGCCGGTCACAGAGCCCAGCGGGTTCGTCAGGGCGACGACGCCCGCCAGCACCAGAACGCGTGTCATTCGAGTCATGGGTTGTCCTTTCCGTTGGGGGTCCAGTGCGTGCGTTCCTACGTAGAATATCGTTCCGGTTGCGGTCACGGCCGCACCCGGGGTCTTGACGGTCAGGGCCGCCCGAGGCGAAGCGTCCGCCGCCGGCGGGACCGACGCGATCAGCACTTCGCCGCGGTCCAGGCGGACATGATTGCCGTCGACGACGCGAAACGCCGCGTCCCCGGCCGGTTGAACCCGCCAGCCCGTCGCCAGCGTGACAGGCGACGGCGCGGCCGATACGACGTCGCCCGTGGGCGACGGCTGTCCCTCGGGCGCGGACGGCCCCGGCATGGGCCCGCGCATGGCCAGCCAGACGCCCGCCGCCAGCGCCAGGCACGCCGCGGCCGCGGCCGGCCAGGCCCACCAGCGGCGCGGCGTCGTGGCCGGTGGCGCGGCTTCGCGGCCAAGCCGCTCGACAATCCGCCGCTGCGTCTCGTCAGAGACGGCATCCAGCGGCATCCGCCGCATCTCGGCCTCCAGGGTCTTCCATGGCTGCGGCATCATCACGTCTCCTGGCCCAGTCGCCGGTGCAGCGCGGTCATCGCCGTGCGATATAGGGCGTGTGCGGTGCTTCGGGCAATGCTCATCACCTTGCCGATCTGGCCGAACGTCATCTCGCCCCACACTTTCATGACGACCACCTCGCGCTGGGTCCGGGGCAGCTCGGTCACCGCCCGGCGAATGCGCGCCTGCCGCTCGGACTGCTCGGCGGCGGCGTCGGGCCGGCCGGGATTCTGCGGCGGGGGGGCCTGGCCTTCGTAACGCTGTCTTCTGTCTCGTGATCGTCGCCAGTTCATCGCCGTGTTTCGCAAGCAGCGGTACAGGTACGTCAGCGGATGGCGCACACCGTGTCTGTGCCGCCAGAAGTTGACGAACGCTTCCTGGAGGACGTCCTCGGCCGTCGTGTGGTCGCCGACCCATTGCCGGGCATACGCCAGGAGTTTCGGGCCGTGCTCACGCAGCCAGTATGCCGGATCGTTCCTGTCCTGCGTTTTCACTGCGCCGTTCAATTCTATAGACACCGGTGACGTGTGTCTGTCCAGATGAAGTCAGCATGCTTCCTCACAGATCCACTGCTGGGACCGTACTACGCGGAACTGTTCCCTGTCGCGAGCGTCCGAAACGGTAGAAGACCTCTCCGAGAATTGCAGGGGCAAACACATGAAACGGACACATTTGGCGGCGGCGGTTGCTCTGCTGGCGGCCTGCGCCCTGCCTGGCCGAGCGGCCGGACCTGACGTGCCCGCCGGCAAGGCGATGGACAAGCTGCTGGCAGCGCTCGAACCGCAGCGAAAGAAGTGGCACAAGGCGGCCACCACGCAGCCGGGCAAGGCAGCCGATCGAACCTACTGGCGGGCCCTTCGTACGAGGGTGTTGCTGGGCGGCGTGTTCCCCGACGGGAAACGGAACGAGCAGTTCGAGCGCCTCTATGAATCGCCGCAACTCAAGAAGGTCAAACTCCGCGTGTGGGCCCGAACGGAGGGGAGAATACTGAAGGTCAAAGACCAGGCATGCTACGTGGAAGTTCCGGCGGCGCGCGTGCTGGGAAAAGTGGCCGCCAAAGAGCCGGCAGGTGGCTGGCTGTCCCTGGCTCGCAAGCGGAGCGTCTTTGATGTCATCGGGGTTCTCCTGGCCAATCGGAAGCGATCGGGGGTGACGGTGAACCTGCACTGCAAGGACAAGAGGATCGTCTCCGGAAACCCCATCGAGGTGAGCGCCGCCTTCAGAAATACGTCCAACGCGATCAAGACCGTTCACTTCGGGCCTGTGTACCTTCGAGATAGCGCCACGGCAGCGCCTTTGTCTGGTCTTGGCGGCCCCGGTAGCCAACGAATCCGCGCCATCATCAGGAACATCGCGCCAGGCAAGACGATCACAATCACCACCAAGCTTCTGCCCAAACTCCCCCCCGCGGCTATCGGGGGACCGTATCGGCTCTACGCAATCTATAGCCTCCGAGAGGGGCCGAACGGACCCATGCCCGTACGAATGGTATCGGACCCCGTGCCGGTGTCCATTAGCGTGCCGGCGGCGCCGCCGAAGGCGGACGCCGTTGGCAACGACTTGCCGCCGCCGAAGGGGCTCAGGGACGTGGGCGACTTCATCGCCGCGCTGACGTCCCGCATCCCGAAGGGATGGGAGTTGAACCAGGTGGAACACGGGCTGACCTATCCGGCTGACGGGCTTGCAGGGCGGGGATTCCACATCATCATCTATGACACAAAGGCGCCCGTCAAGGACGGCAAGCGCAATCCCTGGACCGACGTTCACATCTGGATGATGGGCCGGGACTTCAAGGCCAAGGGCCCATTTCGCCGCGATAATCGTCCCACCGACGAGATCGCCCGATGGCGCGGCTGGCGCGTGTTTCTGCACGGCGGCAAGGAACGTTGGCCGCGGCGGCGCGACGACGTCCTCGCGGCGATGAAGGTCGCCGACACGGACAAGCCCCGCGGCCGGGCGGCAGCGATCCAGCAGCAGTTCCAGGCGCTCGCCAGGTTCACCGAGGCGCTTGGGCCGAAGGTCCACCCAAAGTGGCATTGCCGGGTTTTCCGCAATTCTCGCCACCTGTTGGGCCCCGTCGGCGGCCCCGTAGGGCGGGGCCTCTACCTGCTGCTCGCCCAGCGGACGAAAAAGGGAGAGAGGAACGGCCCAAGTTACCCCTGCGGCGAAGCGAGGCTGTGGCTGATGGATCCATCGTTTAAGGGCCAACTGCCAAATAGGTTCGTGCCGCACGAATTGGGGCGGTGGCACGGCGGGCGGGCCTTCGTGCTGGGCTACGTCCGAGGCACGGGCAACTGGCACACCTGGCAGCGCGACCTGCAGGCGGCCATGCTGGCCAGCGACGCCCCGAAGAGGTCACCCACCACGCGGCCGGCCACGAAGCCGTTGGATCTCGATAAGACTGCGAAGATGTTGACCAAGGCGGCCGGGGGAACGTGGCGCGCGAAGACCAAGGCGCTGTACGGTACCATACCCATACCGAAGAATGAGGTCTTCGACACGCTCTGTGTGGTGTTCCCCTTCCCGTACGACGAGGCCGGCAAGGCGAAGGTGCTGTCCTTCATGGCACCACGCGCGAGGGGATTTCGCGTCCTGGGCAGCACCGAGCAGTGCACCGTGCTGGTAGACCGAAACCTGCCCGATCCACCCGAGAAGGCCGCCGCTTTCTTCGCAGCGGTCTCAAAGGCGCTGAAGCTCAGGCTCGCCACGGAGCCGCTGGATCTCGATAAGACCGCAAAGATGTTGACCAAGGCGGCCGGGGGAAACTGGCGCATGAAGACGGACAACAGGGGTGTGACGCTGGAGGGTACCGTGCCGTGGGGGGGGGGGAAGTTCCACACGCTCTGTGTGGTGTTCCCCTTCCGCTATGACGAGGCCGGCAAGGCAAAGGTGTTGTCCTACACGGAGAACCGCATGAGGCCCTTCCGCCTCCTGGGCAGCAGCGATCGGTGCACCGTGCTGGCCGACCGATACCTGCGCGATCCACCCGACCCAAAGGCCGCCGCCTTCGCCGCAGCGGTCTCAAAGGCGCTGAAGCTCAGGCCGTCCAAGGCGACGCTGACGGCCCTGCGGCGGGCCAGGCAGCTCAAAGTGGACATCAGAGACTTCGTGCTGGAGGTCTGGTACTACGGGCCCAAGGACAAGGGGTACCATCGCCTGTACCTGACCGTCCCAACTACACTGCGAACAGAAAGACGGTTCGAAATGATCCGGTTCCTGGACGCCAGGCAGGCCGGGAAGATTATCGACCACCTCGCCGCCGAAGGCTTTCTCAACCGCGCCGCGGAAGTGGGGGAAAAGGCCAATGTGGTGTACAAAGGCCCCGCGTACTTCATGACGGTTCCGAGGGGCGCCAAACGGCTCGAGGCCACTCTCGGCTGGGGGCCGGAAATGCTGGCCCGCCTCGACGCCCTGCGAAAGGTCCTCGACGGCGAGGCTGGCAAGGCGATGGACACGTTCCTGAAGGCCCTCGAGCCGCAGCGGAAGAAATGGCAGGCCCGGACGCAGCACGACGTCAAGCGGCGGGAGGCGTGCCTGGCGGCACTGCGAGAAATCCAGAAAGGCTTCGTCGCCATCGCGCGGAAGTATCCCAAGGGGCTGGGCCACCTCGGCCCGGGCGAACTCGACGAGAAAAAGCTCTTCCTGCGGTTCCCCGCAAAGTACCTGCCGAAGGCCACACCCGCCATGCGGGCTACCGGGAGCAGGACCGTGGGCCGGCCGTTGCGGCCGCAGGACTGCGGAATGTCCTTTCGCTTCGCAGTGCCGATGTCTCTCGAGGCCAACGCCGGCCAATGGCTCCACGTCAACGTCGGGTTGATGTATTGGTGGATGTGGCCTAACCGCGGTGTGTCAACGGAGGCGTACAATGCTGTTCAGGCCCTGGTGCGTCGGGCCGTAGTGCCGCTTGACGCCTTGGAGGATGCCGCCGTTGCGGCCCCACGCGGGAAGGACTCTTACGTTCTGCGCGGCCGGCCGGGGGTCAAGCTGACAATCCGACTCTCGCCGAAGCGAAGCGATCTCGGGACTGTCGTTGACCTCTACGTGACCAACCAGACCAAGGGTGTCGTGGCCTTGTATCCCGCGTTCGTGCAGACCATCCGGGATGGCAGGCCGTGGCATCATCACGCACACAGTTCCCTGTGGCTGGGGGCGGGCCTCGGCCTCGGCGGGCGCAAGGACCCCTTCACCTACATCGAGCCCGGCCGGTCCGTGAAGATCAAATCGTGGATCGTCGCCCTCTCGCCGGGCAAGCACACCGCTCGTATCGCTGTCGGTCACCTGCGTGACTATTGGGTCGACGTGCGTCCCAGCTTCGCCGATGGCCCGCCCGCCAACCACAAAGTCCCCACCGCCTGGACCGGCGTGCTGGTGTCAAACGAACTGACGGTTCAGGTCCCCGCGCCCGCCCCGCGGCCGGCTGTCAAATGGGGCAAGCCGGTCAATGGCTTGGTGTGCGGGATATCAGGCTTCAAGAAGAACGTCGAGTTGGGTGTCCCCTGCGAGATCGAGGTGAGCATCAAGAACACTTCGAAGGGGGACATTCTCCTGCTCAAGAGGCGGTTGTTCGGCAAGGAGCCGCTCCACGACCGCGTTTACTTCATGCAGGCCGGCACAACGCATCGTGAGTTCTTCACTCTCGACAAGAAGAAGTTCGCTGTTGGCGCCGTTCGGCGGCAGGACTTTGTGTTGCTGAGGCCCGGCGACATCTACACGTTCACTCACGGGACACTGGTTTACACATCATCAACAAGGAAGAATCTCAAGAACATCGAAGTGGGCCTCGGCCTGGTGGGACTGACCCGGGAGGGGACCTATCAGATGCAGGTCAGGTATCAGCCGTGGTTCACACTCGCCAAGGGCGTCGACCTCGGCGGCCTCAAGCCGTGGCAGGGCGTTCTGCTCTCGGCCCCGGTTGAAGTTGTGGTCGAAAAGGCGCCGGCCAACGGGAAACCATCATGAGAAGATACGTGACATTACTGCTGGCAGCGGTTGTGGCCGCTGCCGTGGCGCCCGCGGCTGCTGCAAGCGATATGCCCGCCGGCGTGCCGCGAAACGGCCTGGTTGCGTTCTGGACCGCCGACGGCCACGCCAAGGACAGCCTGGGCAAGCATCACGGAACCCTTCAGGGGAACGTCAAGTACACCACCGGCCGGCACGGGAAGCCCAACGGTGCGTTCCTATTCGACGGCAAGAATGGGCTCGTCAAGATTCCCGACAAGGCCGAGCTGGATACGGACGACGCCTTCACGCTGAGCCTGTGGATCAATCCCAAGGCGTACAAGGCGAAAGACGGACATCCCTTTCATATCATGGACAAGTGGTTCACCGCGACAGCCCACGCCGACTACGCCCTGACGCTCGAGAAGGGGCGGGTTCGCCTGTACGTCTGCGCGGGATCCAGGAAGGAAGACCGTGTTGAGAGCAAGTGTGTCGTCCCGAAGAACACGTGGACGCACATTGCGGCCACGTTCGACCGCGGCGCGATGAAGCTCTACATCAATGGTACCTTGGAGGCCGCCAAGGTCTCGGCCATCGTCAAGCGCACCGACCCGGCTGAGTACACCCACGACGACGTGTGCATCGGGGCCAATTGTTCCAATGCATGGCATGTTGACGGTGCGATCAACGAGGTTGGGATCTGGAACCGGGCGCTGGGCGCTGGAGAAATCCGCGCAGTGTTCGACGGCCTCGCTACCGGCTTGCCGCACGTTACCCGCGGCGAGCTGTCAGACCGAATCGAGTTGACCGACGGCAACGTCCTGAGCGGGAAGATCGAGAACGAAACGTATTCCATCACAGGGCTTTTCGGCCAGATCAAGGTTCCCGCTGCCCGCGTCATCGGGTTGGTCTCGGGCGATAAGGCTGATCCCCGTGTGCGCCTGGTGCTCACCGACGGCCAGGTGGTAACCGGCCGCATGTCCGGGCAAAGCGTGCAACTGACACTTGCTGCGGCCTCCGGCCCGTTGAAAGTGCCCGTGGTCAAGATTCGCCAGTTCGGCTACCGGATCACGAGGGATAAGCCTCTCGCCCCCGTCGGGTCGGGGCCGATAGTGATCCTGGCCAGCGGCGATCGCCTCGCATGGACTGAGTGCAAGGAGAAGCTCCAACTGCGGACGCCGGCCGGGGCGGTTGATCTGCCGATAAAGGGCGTGATGAGCATCCAAGCGGTCGATCCCAAAGGCAGTGCCTATCGAGTGGTCTTTCGGAACGGATCGACGCTTACCGGTGCACTGGGGCCGCAGAAGCTGACACTGAAGCTGCAGCTCGGCCCCGTCGCCACAATCCATCGGCAGAATATCCGCGGGCTGGTCCTGGCGGCCACGCCCGTCAAGCCGACGGGTACGGCCACCGTGCAGATGCGAAACGGTGACCGGCTCTTGGGAAAGTTGGCCGACGAGACGCTGTCCGTCCAGACAGAGTTCGGCCTGACGAAGATCCGCTCCGCCGGTGTGCTGACGATGACGTTCGATGCGGCCAAACCCACGCAGGTGGTCGCGAAGATGTGGGGCAACACGACCATCAGCGGACGGCTGGTCCAGCCGACCGTGACGGTGGCGATCACGCCCGATGGCCCGACGGTGAAGGCCAAGACCACACAGATCGCCTCGATCACTTCCACGTCCGCCCTGCTGCCACCGGAGGTTCTCAAGAAGATCGAAAAGCTCATCGCGCAGTTGGGGGCTGAGTCGTACGTGGACCGGGAAAAGGCGCAGAAGGATCTCATCGCAATGGGCAAGAGCATCGCGGGCATCCTGAAGAAGCACGTGAACAGCCCGGACCCCGAGGTCCGCCAGCGGATCGAACAGATCATCAAGGCCTTGGGCGGTTAGGTGCTGCTGCGCGTGGCCTGCCGCAACCCCAAGGCGGTTCTCGATGCCTTGCACAAAGCGTAGATTGTCCAGGGGATCTGCGGCGGGGACGTATGTACTTCCGTGTGTCGGGCAGCTCGGGGCGGTGGGCTTCCGGCGGGCGCGACGCCGGTGTGGGGATGGCGGGCGGTTGTGAAGCCGCAAGCGGGCGCCGCCTGGCGGCGGCGCGAGGGGCGGCCGATGCGTCGGAGGGGCTGGACGCCGTCGAGACGAGGCAATAAGATGGCCTATCGGCCCGGACTTCTGTGCGTGCGAAGAACGGAGACGGTGCTGCTATGAAGACGAATCGTACTCGACGGCGGCTTCTGCGGACGGGGGCGGCGGGGGCCGTAGCGGCGCTCGGCTCGCGTCTGCGGGGCCAGGCGAATCGGCAGCCGGATCGGCCCAACCTGGTGTACGTCTTTGCCGACCAGATGCGGGGTCAGGCGCTGGGGTTTCTCAAGGAGGACCCCGTCATCACCCCGCAGCTTGACCGGTTCGCGGGCGAGGCGCTCGTGCTGCCTCAGGCGGCGAGCAACTACCCGGTCTGCAGCCCATACCGGGCGATGCTGATGACGGGCAAGTGGTCTCACGCGAACAAGGTGCTGAGCAACTGCAACTCGCGTACGACGCCGTTCGGCAACGAGCTGCAGAAGACCGACCGCTGCTGGTCGGACGTGCTGAAAGACGAGGGATACTCCCTGGGCTACATCGGCAAGTGGCACCTGGATTCGCCGAGGGAGCCGTTCGTCAAGAGCTACAACAACAATCCGAAGTTCGCGTGGAACGAGTGGTGTTCGCCCGACCGGCGGCACGGTTTCGACTTCTGGTACGCCGACGGCACGTTCGACCGGCACCTGTCGCCGGAGTACTGGTCGACGAAGATGAAGCGTCACGAGCGTGTCAAGGTCAAGCAGTGGGGCCCCGAGCACGAGGCGGACCTGGCTATCAGGTACATCCACAACGCCGGGGGAGCGTATCGCAAGGCGGAGAGGCCCTTCGCGCTGGTGGTTTCGATGAACCCGCCCCACACGCCATACTCGCAGGTGCCCCAGAAGTACGTCCAGCGCTACGCGGGCAAGACGTGGAAGGACCTGATCAACCGGCCGAACGTGGACGTCAAGTCCGACACGCGTCCGGTGCGGGTGGCCAAGAGCCAGATGAAGAACTACTTTGCCATGGTAACGGGCGTTGACGAGCAGTTCGGGCGGATCGTTTCGGCCCTGAAGGACGCCGGCATCGAGAAGGACACGATCGTCGTATTCACCGCCGACCACGGCAACTGCCTCGGCAGCCACAACTGGGCAACGAAGAACGTCCACTGGGAGGAGTCCATGCGAGTGCCGTTCCTTATCCGCTTCCCCGGCCGGATCAAGCCCAGACGGGACGACCTGCTGCTCTCGAGCGTGGATATTTATCCAACGCTTCTGGACCTGATGGGCCTGGCCGACAAGATCCCGTCGGCGGTTCAGGGCGTCAGTCGCGCCAGGTTGTTCCGCACGGGCGTCGGTCCGCGGCCGAGTTCTCAGCCTTACATGTGGGTCCCGGTGGGCCAGCCTGCGTTGGGGCGTCGCGGGGTGCGGACGGCGCGGTACACGCTGGTGGTCGAAAAGGCTTCCGGCAAGGCGCCCCGGACCGTTTTGCACGACAACGTCAAGGATCCGTACCAGCTCAAGAACATTGCCGCCGAACGGCCGGAAGTGGTCGAGAAGCTTACCGCGACCGAACTCGAGCCCTGGCTGAAGAAGACAGGCGATCCGTGGGCCGCGTCATAGTCACGTGACGGCGGCGGGGCGCTTGACCTTCCGGACGCGGGCGGCCAGGTCGTCGATCTCCGAGAGCTTCTCGAAGCCTACCAGCAGCGTGTCGATGCAGCCCAGGCCCAGGGCGTAGGCCACCGACTTGTCCCGCTGCTCGTCGCTGTTGCGGAACTTGCCCTCCCCGATGATCTTCATGCCGACCACGCCCTTGCCCGCCGCGCTGATCTGCTTGAGGACCGGTGCGACCTTCTCGGCCGGGCCGTCCATCTTCACGCCATACGGGTTGATCCGCGCGTGAACGGAGTCTACCCACGGCTCTGCGGCGGCGGCCTCGAGGGCCTCGATCGAATGACACGACAAGCCGTGGGCGCGGATCAGGCCCTTGGCCTTGAGCTTGGCCAGGAGGTCCATCTGCTTTCGCAGCTCTTTCGGCCAGGCGCCTGAGGTCACGCAGTGCAGCAGGACCGCGTCAATGTAGTCGGTCTTCAACTCGCCCAGGAAGCGCTTGACGATGCCGTCCGCGTCGAGGCGGTCGGTCTCGGGGATGCCCCGAGGCCGCCACCATATCTTCGAGACGATCGCGTACGTGTCGCGGTCGATGGGCTTCATCGACCGGGCGAAAAACGGGTGCGAGCCGTACAGGTCGGCCAGGTCGAACCAGCGGATGCCCCTCTCGAATGCCCCGCGAACGAGCTTCTCGAAGGCCTTGGCGCCCAGGCGCGTCTGGTTCGACTGTCGCATCCACCCCTTCATGCCCGTGCCGAGTCCGACGCGGGAAACCTCGATCTTCGTTCGCCCGAGCCGGACCATCTCGTACGGGTCGAACGTCGCGGGCACAGCCGGCTTCGGGCGCACCGCGACGTGACCGTTACAGCCCAACACGAACCCGCCGGCCCCGACGGTCATGCTCTCCAGAAACTCCCGGCGTCCGATGCTCATGCTCATTACTCCCGCAGCGGCGGCGTTGCGATCGACTCGATCTGTGCATGCACGACGGGCGTGTGCCTCTGGTACACGCCCGCCGTACGTCAACGGGTGGCTGAGGAGATTCGAACT
>Ga0180432_10001307_pt1 | contig 39667 bp, 33 predicted proteins | sample SS_ome_10_FD_132414 | JGI IMG/M metagenome (GOLD analysis project Ga0180432, IMG submission 132414) | Hypersaline lake sediment archaeal communities from the Salton Sea, California, USA - SS_1_MS_2 metaG | ecosystem: Environmental > Aquatic > Non-marine Saline and Alkaline > Hypersaline >... | reverse complement strand
GCGTATCTACATGCCGCACAATACCCCGTTTCTCAAGGTCGAGCGGACGCGCTACTATGGCGGCGAGGTCGTCCTGCATGGCGACAGCTTCGATGAGGCCTACGCCGAGGCCCGACGCGTTCAGGAAGAAAGCGGCGCGCCCTTCGTCCATCCGTTCGCCGACGAGCACGTTATCGCCGGACAGGGAACCATCGGCCTCGAACTGCTGGAGCAGTTGCCCGACATGGCGGCGTGCATCATCCCCGTCGGCGGGGGCGGCCTGGCTTCCGGCATCGCCTCCGCCCTCCGCGTGAAGAAACCCGACATGACGCTCATCGGCGTTCAGGCCGCTAATGCGCCCTCGATGGCCGAGTCGTTCGCCGCCGGTGAGGCCCGCACCGTGCCGGTCACTCCGACCATCGCCGAGGGTATTGCCGTCGCCGCCGCCAGTGACATGACCTGCGAACTACTGCGCGAACTGCTCGATGACATCGTGACCGTGGACGAGAGCGCGATCGCGGCTGCCATGCTCGACCTCATTGAGGATGACAACCTGGTGGTCGAGGGTGCGGGAGCCGTCGGCCTGGCCGCGCTGCCTCAGCTTGCGGATAGGCTCCACGGCCCGACGGCCCTGATTATCTCCGGCGGCAACGTGGATGTGACGACGATGGGGGCGGTGATTGATCGCGGCTTGGCGGTGGCTGAGCGGTCGGTGCGCTTGCTGGTGATCCTGCCCGATGTCCCGGGCGCGCTGGCGAAGTTAGCGGGCATCATCGGCGATGCCGGTGCCAACATCATCGAAATCCTGCACAATCGGTTGACTGGGGAGGTGCAGGTAGGCCGGGCGGAGGTGGAGTTGGTGTTACTCACTCGCGGCCCGGAGCATGTGGAGCAAGTTTTGGGTCTCTTGCACGAGGCTGGCTACGAGGCCCGCCGCCACACGCATGCCTGAGCCCTTGCCGCTTCCCTCCTCACGCGATGATGGATATCTCATGCGTGGCACGGGCATTTGTCTTCGCGCGCCGCACAGCCGACGCTGGGGCCGGCTCGATCCCGAAGACGTTGCCGTTGGGGTTTCCCCCTTCCCTAGTAGGGAAGGGGGCCAGGGGGTTAGGCCTCGCCTATCCCTCCCACCCTTCCGGCAGCGTCAAGCGCCAGACGTCGTTCTGCACGGGCCAATGGTTGCCGGCGACTACCCACAGGCTGTTGTCATAGATGTACACGGTCGGCTCGTGGCGGGTCGAGAAGCCCGTCTCCTCCGACTCGAACTCGTGCCAGGTGATCCCGTCGTCGGTGTACCAGACATCCCCGAAGTTCTTGCGGTTGACGTTGTCGTAGCCGCCGATGATCCACATTTTGCCGGCATAAACGGCGGCAATAAACCACATCCGAGGGGCCCAGGGCGCGTGCTCCAGGACGCGCTCCCAGGTCGCACCATCCGCCGAGCACCACACATCATTGAAGGTCGTCACCTTCTCGTAGCCTGCCTCGGGCGGATCGTTGGGCCTATTGACGCGGCCGCCCATGACCCACAGCTTGTCCTTGAATACCGTAACAGCACAGGCTCCCCGGCTCTCATACGGTGCGTCGCCGGTGACGCACGTCCAGTTCACGCCATCGGTGGTATTCCAGACGTCGCTGCCGCTGCCCAGTTGCCACATCTTGTCCTGGAACACTACCAACTCGCCGTAGCCTCTGGTACCGAAGGGGGTCTTTTCGAGAACCTGCGTCCAGTTGAGGCCATCGCTTGAGTTCCAGACACTGGCCTTGACGGCCCACATTTTCCCCTGATAGGCCACCATCTCGCTGTAGCCGGGGTAGGGCGTCGCCTCACTGACGCGTGTCCAGGTCGCGCCATCGGTTGTCCACCACAGGTCTCTGGTGAGCACGTTGCCGTGGTAGTAGCCGTTGCTGATCCACATCTTGCCATCGAAGACGCAGTCCTCCGCGGTATCGCGCGGACTGAAAGCGGCTTCCTCTGTCACGCACACCCACTTACTGGGCGGAGGTTCTGTGGCCTTGTCGCCTTCGCCGCCATCCTGCGCCACCGCCAGAGAGCTCAGCAGCAGCGCCACTCCCAGTATGCACATTGCTTCTTTCATACCAAGTCTCTCCCTGATTGCCGCGTTCGCACAATGCCTCGTCGTCACTAAATTGCTTACTGCTTAGAGAAGCCACATCCCGACCGCGAGCAGGCCCGCTAGCTCAGCCCCATCGCTACCAGGTTTCTATATGATATTTCCAGGCTGTCGAAGGGGTCGCCGGGGCAGGTATCCTGCTCCACAGCGGCATAGACGCAACCGGCTTTCTCGGCGGCTTCGTTGATACCGGGCCAATCCAGGTTGCCCTCGCCGATTTCGGTATAGAACGGCTCGCGCTGCAGCGTGGTGGCGAAGTCTTTGTAGTGCAGCACCGGGCAGCGGCCGGCACATTTATTGATCCACGCTACCGGGCTGCCGCCGCCGTGGGCGACCCAGTAGGTATCAAGCTCGAAGTTGAATAGCTGCGGATCACTTTCATCGAAAAAGATCTCCAAAATGGTGCGTTTGCTGCCTGCAGGGCGGGCAAACTCGGTGCTATGGTTGTGGTAGATGAAGCTCAGGCCGCTCTCCGCCAGTTTCGCCGCCACTTCGCTGGCCTCTTTGGCGAAGCGGATGCAGTTGTCTTCACTGTCGTAGGTACCGGCCGGCGCGCCGCCGATGCCCGGGTACTTGCAGCCCATTATTTGGTGCTCCTCGATTATTTTCTCGGGGTTATCGCGCATCTCGTCGAAGGAGATATGGGTGGCGCAGATGGTGACGCCTTCGCCGTCGCAGACGTTGCGGAACTTCTGGTAGCCCATTTCGGGCACACCTTTCATGGCTGACGACTGCAGGGCGGTATAGCCGATTTCGGCGACCTTCTTGACGCTCTCGATGACATCTGCGGGGGTCTGGCAGAAGTCGCGGACGGTGTACATCTGCGCGGCGATGATCGGTTTTGGCATTGCTGGTGCCTCCTGAGGCCCTTGATTGGGCGACATTCTAACTTCAGTGTCCCCGTTGCGCCGAGCCCGTCAACCTGTCTGATCTACGGCTGACATGAGCCGGTGCGTTAACAAATGCAATTTCGCCGCCGAGGGGGTGGATACCTCCGGCCAGGCGCTTATCTTAGTCGGTGGGGAAGGCAACAGGAGACCAGGCCTGAGGTGATTAGTTAGCAGCTTGCTTCACTGCCACGGGCTACCAGATGCCGTGGATCGTGGTGCCGCAGAATCGGCAAGCGCCGTTGGGCTTGAGGTTGCAGGCAAGAATCTGGTAGCCGTCGCGCTTGATGACGACCTCGCCACAACTCGGGCAGTACGTCGAGGCCAAGTCGCTGCCGGAGACATTGCCGACATAAACGTACTTGAGGCCGGCCTGACGGGCGATGTGACGGCAGCGTTGCAGCGTGCTGATCGGAGTGGCAGGCAGGTTCTTGAGGCGGTAGGCCGGGAAGAAGCGCGAGAAATGCAGCGGCAGGTACGGACCGCCCACCTTCACCAGCCACTCCGCCATCGCCTCGATGGTCGCGGGATCATCGTTGACCGTCGGCACTACCAGATAGACGATCTCCAGCCACTTGCCCAGAGCCACCAGGCGCTTGATAGTCATCTTGACCGGCTCGAGTGCCCCTGAGGTGTACTCGCGATAGAAATCGTCAGAAAAGCCTTTCAGATCAATCTTCACCGCGTCGAGATATGGCGCCAAGGCCAGCAGCGGCTCGCGGTTGATACTGCCGGAGGATATCATCACCGATTTGATGCCCTGCTGGCGGGCGAGTTTGGCGGTATCGTACATATACTCGTAGAACGCAATCGGCTCGTTGTAGGTATAGGCGATTGTCGGGATGGCGTTGGACTTGGCCTTCGCCACCAGCGTTTGAGGCGGCATACTGATGAGGCGATGTTCGGCGCGAAGCTGCTCGGGTGTGCGCTGGGAGATCTCCCAGTTCTGGCAGTCCTTGCAGCGCAGGTTGCAGCCGGCGGTGCCCACCGAAAGCGCCCAGGTGCCCGGGTGGAAGTGGAACAGCGGCTTCTTCTCGATCGGGTCCACATGCAGCGCCGCGGCTTCGCCATAGACCAGGCTATAGTACTTCCCATTGCGGTTCTCGCGTACCCGGCAGACCCCGCGCTGGCCGTCGGCGGTCACGCACTGCCAGGGGCACAAGGTGCACTGCACTCTGCCGCCACCAAGCTTCCTGTAGTAGCGCGCTTCGTGGACGCCGGCATCGGTCGCCGCTTCTGCGTGGGGCAGTAGTCGGCTCAGTCCGGTAGCCGCAGCCGCTACCCCCGTCAGCCCGACACCGGCCAGCGCCGCTCTCTTGAGGAACTCGCGCCGTGTGATCGTCTCTTCCGAGGTGTTTTCTGTGGACTGCTCGCCAGCCATTCTCAGTGCTCTTCCGGTTCGCCGAAAACCTGCGCCGTAAACACGTACAGCTCGGTCTGGGGGTCCTTGTAGGCATCAGGCGGCAGCCCGGCCTTATGGCTGCACAGGTTCTCCAGCATCTGCTGCCGGTCCCAGCCCTGTTCGGGGCCCACCTGGGGCAAGAATACTCCGTTGCGACGGCCCCGCACCACCATTACCCCATGCTTGCCCACCTCGATGTCGGTGTAGCTGCCCACCGGCTCCATCGGCGAAAGCACGCTGATTTCGATATGCAAACCGTCCAGCTCAGCGCGTGTCACCGGCGTGAAGCGATGGTCGCGAACCGCTGCCGAAATAGCCGCCTCGCGGATGGCCTGTGCCAGGCTGTAGCGGGGCATAATCTGGCCGACACAACCTCGCAGCTCGCCGGCCTTGGTAAGTGTCACGAAGACGGCCCGCTGCTGGTGCATGGCCGGGTCGGAGGTCGCGATCTCCACAAGCTTCCCGCTGTCGAGGTAAGCCTCCAGGGTGCTGCGCGCCAGCTTGAGCAGGTACTGCTGCTGGGCGCCGTCCAGTTCGGTACTGGCCTCAGCGCTAGAGGCAGCGGCAGAGGTGCCTGCCTGGCGCTCGCCCATAAATACCACCGCACCGTAGCCGACGCAGCGGCTGCCGGTACGTGGCTCGGCATCGGCGGAATTCGCGGAATGCAGCAGTTCGGCCCGGATAGCTCCCAGGCTCTTGGCGGCCCCGATTATGGCCACCACCGGCCCCAGCCCGCAGCAGGTGCAGTGCAGATTAGGTATGCCGCGGGCGAGTAGCTCCTTGTCAGCCGCATACACGGTATCCACATCGAGGCTGCAGATGGCCTGCAGAATCTCGCTATCAACCAAGTCGGTCTGCTCGGCCACCGGATAGTGTGCGAGATCGGTACTGATCACCAGAAGCGTCTTTTCGTCAGCTACCGAGGCGATCGCTTGCCCGATCGGCTGGGTGTTGTGAGGGCCGAAATCGCTGAACACGATCGGGACGATGGAGAAGTCCTTGAGCACGCTCTGCAGGAAGGGAAGCTGGGTCTCGAGGGAATGCTCGTCACTATGGGCGGCGTCATTGAGCTTGAAGCGACTGCTTGCGGCCAGCAGCTTTTCGTTCATCTCTTGGTTGACGGGGACCTTGCCCAGCGGAGTTTTCCAGAAATCGTAGGAACTGAGCGCCGCGCCGCTGAGCGGTATGCCACGGTGCGAGGGACCGACGAGAATTACCGTATCGTAGCTCCGGTCTTCGAGAGTGGCATATGCATAGCCTGCCACCGTTCCCGAGAACTCATAGCCGGCATGTGGGGCCATGATGGCGATGATGGCGTCGGCTATCTCAGGCACTTGTGCGGCCTCGAGGTAGCCTCTAACTTCCTGCGCCAGCTTCCCCGCGTCCGCCTTGTAGAACTGCCCCGCTACGCAGGCAGTCCGTACCGAGGCGGTCTCGGTAGCCGCAGCCGGCTGGGCGACGGCCGGCTGTGGCTCAATGTTCCTAGCACAGCCGATGACGGTAATCAGTATAGCTAAGGCCAGGTACTGAGCGGCGCGTTGCATCACGGTGCCCTCATGGGTTGTGACGTTCCACGTGGACATATGTTCGCCCCGGCCTCGCCGGTGTCCTTGTCGCCTCTGTCGCTAACGGGTCCACTTGCGAACGATGGTAATCAGTATCAGACTCATGGTGAGCAGGCCGATGACGACCTCAATGCTGGCTAAGGTCTTACTTATGCCGGTAGCCGGCTGCATGTCGCCATAGCCAAGGCCGGTAAAGGTCACAACACTGAAATACAGGGCATTGAGGAAGCTGAGCACCCCACCGATGGTCGGTGGCCATGCCAACCCCGGGCCGATCTGTACGTTCCGCGCAGTATCGGTGAAGCCACAGAGATAAGCCTGGACTGCACCGAAGACAAACACCAGTACGGCGGCAATTTCAACCAGCCACCACGGCCGCTCTCCGTAGCCGAAGCACCGGTACATGAGCCACCAGGCCAGGCGCTGGTGCCAGGGGGCTTGCGGCTGGCCGGCGGTCGCTATTGACATCTGGGCCCGCTTGCACTCCATTTCGCGGATGAAGAACTCGCCCGCCGTCTGATAGTCCCCCGATTCGTGGTAGCTCTGCTTGATCTTGCGGTATGCTCTCTCGCCGGCCTGCAGTAGGGGCAATGCCGCTTCCGGTTTGCCTGCTCTTCTCGCGGCGCGGCCCTCGCGTTCCTCGCGAATGACTATACTGCCATCGTTACTCCAGATCACATGATCCAGCCTGCTCTGCTGATCGAGTTGAACGCCTGAGAGGCATGCGTCGGAGAGGTTAGCGCGGCGCAGATCCGCCTTGCCCTCCAAACTGGTATCTGTCAGGTCGGCAGCTTGGAGGTCGGCGAAGCGCAAATCGGCATTTTCCATGTTGGCATCTGACAGATCGGCGTCACGCAAGTCGGCTCTGACCAAGAAGGCGTTGCGGAGGTTGGCGTCCATCAGTTGGGCCTTGCGGAGCCTGGCGCCGAACAGGTGGGCATCCGCGAGGTCTGCCTCCCACAAGAGCGCGCCGCGGTCTGCCGCTTTCTCTAACTGCCGCTGAAGTTGCTGGGGATCGCGTTCGCCGGTGTAATGAAATATGCAGCGCGGCTCGGCCTCCTCACTCCCAGGATACCGGGGAAGGCCGCAGCGGGTCGCTTTTCCGAACTCGTACTGGCACCGCTGGCCATGCTCGGGTCCACCTGCGGGCCACTTGTCTGCCGGCCATCGCTCTTCGTTGTTGAGGTACTCGATACTATGGTGTGACATACCAGATGCTTCCTCTCGGTTTATGACTGAGTAAGCTTCGCCCGCATGCCGATAAAGGTGGCGAAGGGACAGCGGGCGGGCTGCTTGATTACGAGCTGGCGAAGGCAGACTGTGCCGCTCCAGCAGACCTCGGCCTGCTTGGCATTTGCGGCTGCGGCCTGGCGGCAGAGGCGGGCAAGCTCACCGGGCGTGAAAAAGCGGGCCTGGCTATAGGTATTGTGTTTCAGGATGCCGGTGAGCTTCCGCCATCTGCCCAGCAGGCTCTGTCGATTCAGTACTCCCAGGACGATGCTTTCGCGCGCTACTCGCGCCGCCTCGCTGAGCGCCTTCTCCGCATTGTCAACGAACTCCAGCGTAGTGACCATGAAGGCAATATCGAAGCTGTTGTCGGCGAAACGCAGATGCTCAGCGGACAGCTTTTGCACGCTGACCGTCTCGCCGACTTTGGCCTGGGCTATCTGCAGCATGGCGTCGGATCTGTCTATAGCGGTGACTTTGCACCCCATTGCAGCCAGCCACAGTGAGAAGTGGCCCGTGCCGCAGCCGATATCGAGGATGCGCTTGCCCTCCACCGGTCCGAGTAATTCGGCCAGCAGTTGCTTTTCGAGCTTATCGGCCCAGCGCCCAAAGCCCGTCTCGTACCAGCGGTCGTAGCGATTTGCTGTCTGTTCGGGGAATTTCGCTGTCATATCGGCCCCTCTTCTGCCTCATGCTTTGAGGCGGACATGGCTTTGCCGGTGGAATTGGGGTATAATACACGCAAGTTCGCTTGGTTTTCAACCCATCCATTTGGAGGAAGCAGGCGTATGCTAGAGCGTGTCTTGATAGCGACTTCGCGCACCGAGCTGAATATTGAGCTGTTGCTGGACCTGATCCGCAATATGCCGGTGGAGGAAGTGACCTTGGTGCATTGTGTGGAGTCGGTGCTACCCTCGCCCCAGCGGGACCGGCGGCTGGTGCATCGGGCCGAGCAGGAACTGGCCCAGGGCGTCGCGGAGGCGCAAGCCGGCAGCGAGGTTTCCCTGACGGCGGTGGTGCGGATCGGCAATCCGGCCCAGCAGATCATCCACGTCGCCAAGGAGCGCGGCGCCGACACAATCGCCATGAACGCCTTTGTCGGCATCCCCTGGCAAGATTTCTTCCTCGGCAGCGTCTCGCTTGATGTCATCAGATACGGGCATACCAACATGCTGGTGCTCCATCCGCCGGCCCAAGACCAGGAGATGATCGGTGGGCTGAAGCGACCGCTCTTGGACCACACGCTATTTCCCACCGACTTCTCGGACTTCTCCCTATCGGCATTTGATAGTTTTGCATCTTTGGCCGACAAGGGCATGAAGCAGGTCAGTCTGCTACACGTCCAGGACGCTACCCGTCTTGAGCCGCACCTGATAGACCGGCTCGCCGAATTCGATGCCACGGACAGCCAGCGCCTGGAGGATATGGCCCAGCGCCTACGCGACAAGCATGTGGCAGTTGACTCAAGAATCGAGCTAGGCGTTCCCGAACAGAGCATCATCCGGGTAGCCAGGGAGCTGGCAGTGTCATGCATTGCTATCGGCTCCCGCGGTCGCAGTCCCAGCCAAGCCGCGCTGTGGGGCAAAGTCTCCGAGCGGGTAGTGCGCAGCGCCCAAGCACCGGTGCTGGTTATCAAGCAATAGATGACGGCCCTCTCTTTCCTGAAGCTCTCCGACCGAACCGTCGCCGCTGAGGCGCGGAAGCCCTCTGGAGCAAAGCCATGAATCGAGGAAGAAACCTGCGCAGGTTGAGCCAGATAGTGTTCCTGGTGATCTTCCTGTTGCTGCTGCGTGCCGCCAACTGGCCCCTGCAAGCGGGAGCTGATGTGAACCTATTCCTGCGCGCCGACCCCCTGGCGGCCCTGGTTACGGCTCTGGCGCTCCCGCACTTCGCCGCCGCCGGCCAGCTTCTGTACCTGTTCATCCCCGCCCTGGTCCTGCTGGTGCTGACAGCGCTATTCGGGCGCTTCTTCTGTGGCTGGATATGCCCTCTGGGCACCTGCCTTGACATCTTCCACGCAGCTCTGGTGCGTCCCTTCAGCAAGCGCGACAGCCGGTGGGCTAACTGGCCGCAGCTTAAGTACTACATATTGCTGGCGGTACTGATTGCTGCGCTTTCTGGCACTCAGATCGCGTGGTTCCTCGACCCCATACCGCTCACGACCCGCACCTTCGCCACCGTCTTGCATTCGGCTTTGCTCAAGCTGCAGAACTGGCTGGTCGCACATCCGGACGGACCGCTTGGGGTGCTGAATTCACGCCTGAATCTGGAGGCGGTACGCGGCCGCAACTTCGCTCTGGCCTGGCCGGTGCTGGGCTTTTTTGCCTTCGTGTTGGCCCTGGGCTTCGTCAGCCGGCGGTACTGGTGCCGCAACCTCTGCCCGCTGGGGGCTATGTTGGCATTTGTGGGCCGGCATGGAATCTGGCGGCGGCAGGTGGCCGCGAGCTGTCTGCGGTGCAAACGCTGTGTCGCCGACTGCAAGATGGGGGCTATACCTGCGGATGAGCCGAGCCGGACCCGCACCTCGGAGTGCATCCTGTGCTACAACTGTGTCTCGTGCCCGCAAGCCGGGATCACCCGCATCGGCATATCGCTGGACGACCAGGGCCTGGAAACCGGCACCAATGTGACGCGCCGGCGGCTGCTGGGAGCAGTGGGTGTGGGAGTGGTTTATGGGCTTCTGGCCCGCAGCCGGCTGTTTGGTGCCCACAAAGCCACGGCGACACAGCATCAGTTCCTGATTAGGCCGCCCGGCGCCATCGTGCGTGACGAGAACGGGCAGATCAGCCGCATGATGACCGAGGTGGAGTTCCAAGCACAGTGCCTCCGCTGTGGCGAGTGCATGAAAGCTTGCCTTACCAATGTGATTCAGCCGGCCCTGCTCGAAGGCGGTTTCGACGGCCTCTATACGCCGGTCATGGTCGGAGCGGCCGGCTGGTGCGAGCAAAGCTGCAATCTCTGCGGGCAGGTCTGCCCCAGCGGGGCTTTGCGCCCCTTTACCCCCGAGGAGAAAGCCGGCATTCAGATCGCGGAGGCGCGTATTGATCACAGCAGGTGCCTATCCTGGGCCAAAGGTGATGACTATCTGGTGTGCCTGGTATGTGACGAGATGTGCTCCTACAATGCCATCACCGCCGAGGACACCGATGGCACCGGGCAACTGCGCCCTCTAGTGCATCCGGATATCTGCGTCGGCTGCGGCATCTGCGAGTATAACTGCCCGCTCAGCCCCCAATCGGCAATCAGAATCTACCGGCGGGAAGATCAGGATGCAACTTAGCTCGCAGGAGCGCAGACAGCGGCTCAAGGGCTACGCGGCGATCGTGGCCTCCGCGATTTGCAGTGGCACGATGTGGCCGGTGCAAAAGGACCTGATGACCGAGGTCTCGCCGCTGCAGGCCAACTGGCTGATGATCGTGCCGGCGCTGGTGATGGTAGCGATCATCTATCCGTGGCGCCGGCGTGGGCGGAAGCTAATCCCCCCGGGCGCTCCCCTCGGCTGGCTGGCGCTCTTCGCCATCTTCGCCTCCGCCATCTTCTACACACGCAACGTCGGTACCCACCTGACCAGCGCCACCACCGCTGCCTTGGTCGTGCGCATGGAGCTGGCCATCGTCTTCGTGCTCAGCTACCTGATACTCCGCACCCGCGTATCGGCCGCCGGCTGGCTGGGCACGGTGGTGTTATTGGCCGGCGCCTTAAGCGCGATGGGCATTTCCTGCGGCGAGCTCAGCTTTGCCGCGCTGGGCATAGGCGCTCTGCTGATAGCGGCCATGTTGACGGCGGCCAACGCTATCATCATCAAGCTGAACTTCAACAGGATTTCCAGCGACCTACCGACCACGGCCAGCATCGTCTGCCAGGCCGTGGTCTTCTCCGCGATACTGCTGGCTAGCGGCAGAATGGGGGAGACGGTGGCAACACTAGCGTCACCCCGGGTCGCTATTGAGGGCGTGCTGTTGGGCGCGCTACTGCTATGGACGCTGCTGTTTTATTATTACTCGATTAAGCGCATCCCGTTGTGGTCGTGTCGCATACTCTCGCTTGTCGCACCGGTAGTGGCGACGCTGGGCGATCATTTCTGGCTGGGCTCGACAATCAGCCAGGGGCAGCTTGTTGGTTTATTTGCGGTCCTGGTCGGCGCCGGCTTGGTAATCATGTCCAGCCGGGACGACACCAGAGAGCGCCTGCCCCAGCGGTAGTCGCGGGGCAGCCCACCAAAGCAGTGCCGGCACACAGGGGGCGGCTGTCACAGGTCTTTACGCATCATCCCGGGCAGTTGGCTCTCATCCAGGCCAGGCAGGCGGCGTAGCCCTCGCCCTTATCGCCCTTGCCCTCCCACTCCGCGCACCACACTCCTTGGTAGTTCACTGCCACCAACTCGTCAATCACCATCGGCAGCGGAATCTCGCCCTGACCCAGCGCCATGCCCTGGTAGTCGCCCCGCGAGCCGGTGCCGTCCTTCATGTGCGTGTGCAGCACATAGGGCGCGATGTCCTTGTAGATCCTGGGCAGGTCCGCGACGGCGTTGCCCCACCAGCGGTAGTTCATGGTGTCGAGGTTGGAGCCGGCATACGGCGAGCTGACCCTCTCCAGGGCCCCCAGCAGCACCGCCGGGTCGTTGGAGACCACGCCGTGATTGTCCACGGCCATCTTCACGCCCAGGTCCTGGCAGAAGGGCAGGCAGGCTTGCAGGCATCCGGCAATCGCCTCGGCCCATTTCTCCTCAGGCACTTCGTCCTTGGGCTGGCCGCCCTCGGTGCGCAGGATGTCGGTGTCGAGGATCTGGGCGAGCTGGGCGACCTGCTGCATACGCTCGACCTGCTGCTTGATGGCCGCGGCGTCGAGCTGGACGAAATCGTTGGCCGCCGTCAGCGCCGAGGCGAAGATGCCGTGAGCGTCGAGGATCGCTTTGGCCTCATACGCGAGGTCTTCGTTATACTCGGCGTCTTTCGGCCACACGTCGGTGATCATCACCTCGATGCAATCGAAGCCGGTGGCGGCCACGTACTCCACGAATTCCTCGAAGTTGTCGCCTGGTGCATTGTAGTGAATCTGTCCAAATGGCATTTTACGGCTCCTTTCGTCGCTTCTCATGTGTTGCTGCTAGATTAGGACAGTGGGTACAAAGTGATGCGCCTCAGTTCGGCCTCAGGTCGGGCACCGCAACTAGTTCGCCGCCCTGCTCGGCCGACAGGTGCGCGCAGATACCCGGCAGCGTGTACTCCATCGCGCGATAGACATCCACCGGCGGGTCGGTGTCATCGCGTATTGCGACGATGAACTCCTCCAGCATCACCGTGACCCAGTGGCGACCGTCAGCGCGCTCCTGGTACTGCATGGGCAGGTCCTGCCAGCCGTCCCCGGGATCGTCCTCAAACCATGCCTTGACTTGCAGGCCGCCGAGGTTGACCATGCGAATGCTGCCGCGCGAACCGTACAGCCCGGTGAATAGGGAGAACGGATGGGCGATGCAGAAGCCGTTGGTGAGGCGTATGGCGCAGCCCGCCTCGGTCTGCAAGAGGCCGCTTTCCATGTCCACCGGGCACACCTCAGGCGCGACCTTAGCGCCCGTGTTCAGGCCGAGGGCGGTGGTGCAGCGGTCCTGCATCAGGTACAGCAGCGGCCCCAGGGTGTGCGAGCAGTAGAACAGCGGCGGTAGATCGCTGGCCCGCCACGTCGGCTTCAGGTCCTCGCGGCTGCCCCAGGCGGAAGCTGGATAGCGTTTGCCATTCGCATCAACCAACATGCCGCCACGGCAGTCGTGGGTGTACTCGGCCTCGGCAAAGACAATGTCCCCGACTCTACCCGCCTCAACGATTGCCTTTAGGTTTTGGCACCAGCCCATCCAGATGTAGTCTTCAGCGAGCATGAACTTAAGCCCGGTGCGCTCAACCGCTGCCGCAACCGCCTGGGCCTCCGCGATAGAGTACACGCAGGGCGTCTCGCTCAGCACATGACAACCGGCCTCCATCGCCGCCAGAGAGTGGGAGGCATGTTCGGGACCGGGAGTGATGACAGCGACCACGTCGAGGTCTGATTTTTCCAGGAACTCGGAATAGTCGGTATATGTCTGCAAGCCATCGAAGCGCTTTAGGGCCGCCTCGCTCACATCGCAGACTGCCACCACCTCACAGCCGTCCAGAGCCGACAGCCATTCGACGAATCGCGTTCCGCGCCCCAGTCCGGCAACGCCCCAACGTAAGTTCATTACTGACCTCCTAGACCTGCATCGCTGAGGCCCGCAAACTCGAACGCCTCGGTCCGCCACGCGCAGCCTTCCATAGGGCCCTGAGCACTTGCGCCCAGTCCCCCGCAAGCGTTCGCCAATTTACCCGTGTCTTCAAGCTTCATGCCCTCGGTCAATCCCACAACGAAGGCCGCATCAAAGCAATCGCCGGCCCCGGTCGGGTCCACGACCTGCACTTCGAAGGCCGGGACGGTAATCATTTCCGAGGCGGTGAAGATCCTGCAACCTGCGCTGCCCTGCTTGAGGGCGACCATTTCAACTCCGTTCTCAACGAGGGCTTCGCAGGCCGCTTGCGCGTCGGTTAAACCGGTGAGCAACTGGGCTTCATCCGAACTGGGCAGCACCAGGGATGCCACTTCCATAATTGGGTTGCAGATGCGGCGTAGCGCCTCCTCGCCGCCTAACAGCTCAGGCCGCAGATTGGGGTCGAACGAGACCTTTGCACCCGCAGCAGTGGCCAGGTCGCAGGCCTGGTAGCAGGCCTCGCGCATTTTCTCGCTGGCCGAAAGGGTCGAGCCGCAGATATGCAGCCAGTCGGCACCGGCGAGCATCTCGGCGGTAGGTTCCGGAAGCTGCCCGGCAGCCGCATTGCCGATATGGAACAGGAAGCGGCGGCTGCCATCCGAGAAGTAGGTCACGAAGGCGACACCCGTCGCCAGCCCCTCGACTTGAGCCATATACCGGGCATCCACGCTGTCTTGTTCGAAGCGCCGCAGCACGGCCTCTCCGAAATCATCGTAGCCGACACCGCCCAGAAATACCGACTGGTGTCCCAGGCGCGCGACTTGATCCGCGAAGATCGCCGGTGCGCCGCTGGGGAAAGGCCCGACAAAATCGTCGGCGCGGTCCAAGGGACTATCCACGCGCTTGCGCATGACCTCAACAATCGACTCGCCGATGGAAACAATGCGGCCCCTAGGCATCGCTATCACACACCCTATTTCACGCACCAACAAGGACAAGGCCGGAGGCGCAGAGAAACTCTAGCGGCGGCGGGCAACCCACTGCTTAGTAGGACAGCCGTCGCACACGTTCCGTGCGATATTCCGCAAGCCGGTCGCATTGTCCTGCATGTAAGATGTGATTTACGGCCCGTTGCGGAAGAGATATCAGCGATTAGAGGAGACGGTGGCGATGGCTTTGATACCTTCGATGTGGACGGCGATGTTTTCTAAGGCGGCACCTGATGAGGCTCTGGAGATTCTGGGCGAGCAGGGCTGGCGCGCGGTCGAGGTCAGCACCGAGCACGCCGACATACTGCGCGAGGACGAGGCGTTGCTGGAACCTTTCGCCGCCGCTGCCGAAAAGTACCAAATCGCCCTCGAGCAGATGCATGCCTACATTCAGGCCGATGTCGCCTGCCTTGACGCGGCCAGGCGTGAGCGTGATATGGAGGCGGTGATCGGCGACTTGAAGAGCTGCAGTCGGCTCGGGATTCCGGTGGCCGTCATCCACCCCGGCGGTCACACCGATACCAGCCATGAGGACGCCACGCAGGTCAACCGTCAGCGTTTGGAGAGCTTCGCCAGGTTAGCTGCGGTCTGCGACGACGTGGGGGTGAAGCTAGCCGTGGAGAACACCACCGACCGCCCTCCTGGTGATCAACGCCGCCGGCGTCGCTACGGCGCTATGCTGGAGGAGGTGCTGCAACTGTGCGAGGTTGCCCCGGAGCTGCTGGGCGTCTGCCTGGACACCAGCCACGCCAACATCCAGGGCTTGGACATCCCCCAGGCCATAAGGCAATGTGGGGACAGGCTGTGGGCGGTACATATCTCCGACAACTATGGGCTGCAAGACGATCATCTGATTCCAGGATACGGGGTCATTGAATGGGGGCCGGTAGTGGCGGCGCTGCGCGAAATCAACTACGACCGGCCCTTTAATCTGGAAGTGCCGGGCGCGTGTCGAGGCGACCGCTCACTGCTGGCGCTGCGCAGCAGACATGGCCTCGAAGTCTGCCGGCAGCTTCTGGATGAGGGCTAGGGCGGAGTCGGGCTGGAACAGTGGTTATGGCGATTCTTCTAACGGCTGAGCCGGATTCTCGGCGGAAGCTGGGCTTCCGCCTCGTATGCGGCCTCTCCGAAAGGCAATGTCTAAACCTTTGAGCGCGTGGGTGCCCACGCGGGGGAGGCCCAGTCACGCCTTCGTCAACTGTTCGGGATAGCACCGGAATTGAGGGGGCAAGACCATGCCCATGATACCAGCCCTTTGGACAAACATGTTCGCCAAGCAGTCGCCGCCGGAGGCGCTGCGAACTCTGGCCGATGTCGGTTGGCCGGCGGCGGAGATAAGCTGCGACCACGCCGCGCTGCTTCGCAATAACGATACTCTCATCGAGAGTTGCGCGCAGGCCGTGGCCGAAACCGGAATCTCGGTGCCGCAGATGCACTTGATGCTCAAGGCGGACCTGGCCAGCCTTGACGACGCCGCTCGTGCCCACGACCTCCAGGCCGTCAGCGATGACATCGTTACCTGCGCCCGGCTTGGCATCCCCGTCGGCGTGATCCATCCCGGCGGTTTCTATGATGTCAACACCTACGATGAATGGCAGCGCATGAGCGAAACGCGACAACAAAGCTTCGCCCAGATTGCCGAAGTGGCGGAAGAGCAGGGCGTACGCATCGCGATCGAGCACATGTTTGACGCAGGTCGCGGAGTCCACGGCCGGCGTCGCTTCGGCGGGACCGTGGACGAAGTGCTCCAGCTTTGCGCACAGGTCGCCCCCCAGCAGCTTGGCATCTGCTTTGACACCAGCCACGGCCATCTGACGGGGCTGAATCTGCCTGAGTGCATCAGACGCTGCGGGGAGAAGCTGTGGGCCCTGCACGTGTCGGACAATTACGGTGACGTGGACCGGCATTACCTGCCGGGCAACGGCAATATCGAGTGGGGACCGGTGGTGGCCGCGCTACGCGAGATCGGCTACGAGGGGCCGTTTGTCTTGGAGACGTGGAACCTCAACACGGGCGGCGAGTCAGAGCCGTCAGAGCTGATCTTGGGTGCTCGCTACGCCCTCGAAGTCGCCAACAAGATACTGGAGTTGTACTAGATGGGAGCCGCTTTTAGGCCGGCGGTCAGTCGCCGGGGAAGTCCTCGCGCATCCGGCCGGCCTGGTACTTGACGTAGCGCACCGTATAGACCGGCTTGCCTTGTGCCTCGTAGTAAGTGCGGGCCTGCAATTCGGCAATCAGGCCCATAGTAATCAACTGCATGCCCATCAGTACCAGGAGCACCGCCAGCATCAGGGCCGGACGGTTGGCAAGTGCAGCACCGTGGATGAACTTGTCGGCTGTCAGATAGAGGCCGATCAGGACGCCCAGGCCGCCGGATATTAGGCCCCAACGGCCGAAGATCTGCAGCGGATGGGTGGCGTAGGCGAGCAGGAACTTGACCGTGGCCAGGTCCAGGAGCACGCGCAAGGTCCGGGAAATGCCGTATTTGGTCTTCCCATACTTGCGGGCGTGGTGGGTGACCTCCATTTCGGTAACGCGGCCGCCGGCCCAGTAGGCCAGGGCCGGGATGAAGCGGTGCATGTCCCCATAGAGCTTGACATCCCTGAGCACCTCGGCACGATAGGCCTTGAGCGAGCAGCCGTAGTCATGCAGATGCACGCCCGTCACTCGCGATATCAGCCAGTTGGCGATCGCCGAGGGCAGCTTGCGGGTCAGCCACGTATCCTTGCGATGTTTGCGCCACCCGCTTACCACATCGTAGCCCTCGTCCAGCTTAGCCAGCAGCCGGGGGATATCTTCGGGGTCATTTTGTAGATCGGCATCGAGGGCGACGATCGCCTCACCTCGAGCATGATCGAAGCCCGCGGCCAGGGCTGCGGTCTGGCCGAAATTGCGGCGCAGGTGGATGACGGTGAAGCGGTCGTCCTTGTCGGCGATCTCATCAAGCCGCTGGTCGCTGCCGTCGGTGCTGCCGTCATTTATCAGGATGACTTCCGCCGGTCGCCCCAGCTTGTCTATCACCTTGACCAGGCTCTCATACAGCGGCCAGAGAGCGTCCACTTCATTGTAAACCGGCGCTACAATCGAGACCCGTCCGAGAATGTGCTCAGAGGCCATTGCGCTAACTTGCTCCTTCCGCTACTGAGGAATTGGGCTGCTTTGCCATCCAATCGAGGAAGCTGCTCAGGCCCTGCTGCAGCGATACCTGCGGCTCCCAGTCGAGCAGTTGCCTGGCGCGGCTGATATCCGCAAGGGTGTGCGGCACATCGCCCGCCTGCTGGGGCAGATACTCGATAGCCGCCTTGACCCCCATCACCTGCTCCAGAGCCGTGACCAGGTCGCTCAAGCGCACGGGCCGATTACTGCCGATGTTCACGATCTCGAACCCAAAATCAAGCTCTACGGCCTTCATCACCGCAGCTATGACATCGTCAATGTAGGTATAATCGCGAGTGGTGCTGCCATCACCGTACAGTGGGATGGGCTGCCGCTTAGACATCAGCCGCACGAACTTGTTAATTGCCAGGTCCGGTCGCTGGCGGGGCCCATAGACCGTAAAAAGCCGCAGGCACATCACCGGCAGATCGTACAGGTGATGAAAGCTATGACAGAGCGCTTCCGAGGCAACCTTGGTGGCCGCGTATGGGGATATCGGGCGGCTGACATCGGCATCTTCTCTAAATGGCAAGGGGTTCTCTGCTCCATAGACCGATGAAGAGGAGGCAAAGACTACCTTCACCGGCATGTGGCTACGGGCCGCTTCGAGAATGTTGGTGGTGCCCTCGACATTCACCGCCGCATATTCAGCCGGCATCTGCAGTGAGGGCCGTACACCGGCCTTGGCCGCCCAGTGTAGCACCCAGTCAGGCCCGGTGTCCGCGAACAGATGGTTGACGACCTCGGCATCCCGAATGTCGCCCTCGATGAGCGCGAACGCCTCGCTCTCGAGCAGCCGGGCGAGGTTGCGCCGCTTGATTTGCGGGTCATAGTAGGGGTCGAAGTTGTCCAACCCGACTACGCGATGGCCTGCGGCAAGCATCGCTTCGGCCAGGTGTGAGCCCATGAACCCGGCGCTGCCTGTAATCAGCACTGTAGCCATGAATAGCTGTCTCCGATCAGGTCAGTACACCTCAATGTCGAGGCCTGGCTGGTGCGGGTCAAGAGGGATTATACGCTTGATGTCATGCTCCTGCAATTTTCTGGCTAAGTATTTGGGGTCGGTATGCAAGGCGATAATGGTCCCGCCACCGCCGGCACCGGCCAGCTTGGCGCCCAGAGCCCCATGCCGCAGAACCGCCTTGATCAGGTTTTCATTGACCTCGGAGATGCCGAAAAGCTCGGCGCAAATGGCGTAGTTCTCGTTCATCATCTCACCCAGAGAGGCCCAATCCTGCGCTAGCAAGGCCTCTTTGCCCAGTTGGGCCAGGTGGCCTAGACGGGCCATGCCCTTAACCATGGCCTGCTCGCCGGCTTCCCAACGCTGGCGTGGCGGGCCGTGGTAGGTTCCTGAAGTACCCTGGCGCTTACCGGTATTAGCTACTACGAAGGGTAGGACCGTGGAATGATCGGTGGCCGCGGCCAGCGGCTCGACAATGGCATGCGGGGCATCGTCGCGCTCCCATCCCCAGGCCTTGTCGCGGCAGTCCACATAATTGAGGCCGCCGAATGCGGCCATGTACTGGTCTTGAAATCCGCAGTCCACACCGAGCTGGACTCTCTCGATATGTCGGGCCATTTCGGCCATATGGTGGCGGCTTCTGCGAATCTCCGAATGGGCCAATAATCCCGCCAAAATCGCTGCCAGCATGGCTGTAGAGCCGGCACAGCCCGCCTGCATCGGGATCGTCGTGTCGGCGCGCAGGTGGAAGCCCAGTTGTGGATTGATCTCGATGCCCTGCATGTAGCGCTGATCGTCGCCAGTAAGGTATTGCCAGACGCATTTTGCGATGTCGAGATAGGGCAGAGGGTCACCGAACTCAAGGTCTTCAGGGCCCTGTATCTGGGTGATATGGCCGCAGATGTCGAAGATCTGGCCATCAGCGTCCTGGATGAACACCTCGGCCCTGGCCGCGACCGCGCAGGAAATGACGCTGCCACCATAGATGTCCGCCGGATTGCCGATAATCCCGGCACGACCGGGCGCACTGGCATGAATCATGATCAGACTTGTCTCCCCGATGCCGGTGAATCTGTCGAAGCCGGTCCCTACCCGCCGTAACTGCCAAGCTGGCCTCAGGCAGTCTTCGCTGTGGCCCAAGAGCGGCGGCGGGTTGACCGTCGATTCTGGTAACATGTAGAATATAGCGTACAAGCACGCATTGTGCAATACGGTTTGCCGGTCTAGCGGTAATTGATCTACCGGCGTCGGCAGTTGAGGGAGTCCCCTGTATGATTGATTTCCACGTCCATATCGGCCGCATTTCACGGGCCCGTAATGCGGCTGTACACGATCTGAGCGCCCAGCAACTCGTCGAGCGGATGGACCGGGAAGGCATCGAGAAGAGCGTGCTGCTACCGCTGGAAAGCCCGGAAGCAGTGGTGGGCTGGTTTCTGACCGAAGAGGCGATCGCCGCCCGCGACATGTATCCGGAGCGCCTCATCGCCTTCCTATCGCTGGATCCGCGCAGCTCGAGGTTGGAAGAGACGTTCGCTAGGTTCGTGGAAGACTACGGCTGCAAGGGCTTTGGCGAACTGAAAAACGGCCTGGCCTTCGATGACGAGCGGCACCAGGCCATTTACGCCAAGTGCCATGAGTACCGACTGCCGCTGGTCTTCCACAGCGACCCGACGCTCTGCTATGACGAAGTCGGTCTGCCCGCGCTGGAGAGCATGCTGCAGAGCTATGCGAGCTGCTTCTTTTGCGGGCATGGGCCGGGCTTCTGGGCCGCAATCAGCGCCGATGATGACCGCAGCGGCGGCTACCCCAAAGAGCCAATCAAGCCCGGTGGGGCCATTGACCGGTTGCTGGGGGAGTACGACAATCTCTACGCGATTTTCGACGCCGGCTCGGGCTACAACGCTATGACCCGGGACCCGGAGTTCACTAAGGGCTTCATCGAGAGGCACCACGCTAAGCTGCTTTTCGGCACCGACTACCTGCGCGCTTTCCAACAACTGCGGCAGGTGGACTGGCTCGGCGGCCTGGATATCCCGCTGGAATGGAAGCAGGAGATGGCCCGTGGCAACGCCGAGCGGCTGCTGGGGCTGGCCGAATAGGATTGAGCGCACAGGAGGCATAGATTGGGTACGCAGCAACCAAGCAGCGCAAAAAGCTTCCGGCTGATTGATTTCCACGTACATCTGCGCAAGCCGCAGCCGTGGAGCTATCCCCGGCAGTACGGCCTGAGCGTCGAGCAGCTCATCGCCCGGATGAATCAGGAGGGCATAGACAAGAGCGTTCTGCTGCCGATAGAGAGCCCCGAGGGCCATGAGTTCTTCCTCAATGAAGAGGCGGTCGCGGCCCGCAACGACTACCCGGAGCGGCTTATTGCCTTCGTGGCCGTGGACCCGCGGCGTAACCAGGCGCAGGAACGCATCGTGGCCTATGTGGAGAAGTGTGACTGCAAGGGCTTCGGTGAACATAAGAACAGCCTCGATTTCGATGACCCATTGAGCGAGGCTGTCTATGAGGTCTGCAACCAGTATGAACTGCCGCTGGTATTCCACATGGACCCGACGCTGTGTGTTGATGAGGTCGGTCTGCCACGGTTGGCGAAAATGGCTGAGAAGTATGACAAGGTCAAGTTCGTGGGGCACGGTCCGGGCTTCTGGCGCGCCATCAGTGGCGATGACGACCGCAGCGGCGGCTATCCCAAGGGACCTATCAAGCCCGGCGGCGCGCTCGACCGGCTCTTGAGCGAGTACGAGAACATCTACGCAGAGTTCTCCGCCGGCTCCGGTTATAATGCCCTAACTCGCGATCCGCAGTTCAGTGAAGGCTTTGTCGAGAGACATCATGAAAAGCTGGTTTTCGGAACGGATTACTTGCAGGCCGGCCAGAAGCTGCCGCAGGTGGAGTGGCTGGCTAGTCTCGACATCCCGATTGAGTGGCGGCAGCAGATGGCCTACGGCAACGCCGAACGGATAATGAACATCGCGTAGGTGGCGCCACGCGGAGGCGCGGGGCGAAGTCGAAAAGCAGCTCGATACGTTGCTTGGAGATTAGAGCAGCTATGAAGGCAGTCATCTTGCTTGCCGGCCACGGGACGCGCATGCGCCCGCTGACGTATTACCTGAACAAGGGCATGATACCGGTCGCTGGCCGCCCGCTGCTGGAACACATCCTGGTCAAGCTGCGCGACCAGGGCTTTCCGGAGCTGGTTGTGGCGGTTACCGACTTCCCCGAGCAGTTGCGCCACTACTTCGGCGACGGCTCGCGCTGGGACGCCGAGATCAAGTATATCGAGCGCCCACAGCCTTCGCAGACCGCCGGCGAGGTTGCGGCAATGCGCGAGCTACTCACAGGTGAAGAGGCCTTCTTGGTTCATTACGGTGACATCATCTGTAACCTCGATGCGGCGGCAATGGCCCGCAAGCACCTGGAGGCAGGGGCAGTGGCCACCATCGGGCTGGTAACCGGGGCGTGCTTCCATGCCGGGGTCGCCGAGCTTGACGAAGACAGTCGCGTGGTTGATTTCGTCGAGAAGCCGCCGATTGGCAAGCCCACTCATGCAGCTATCAATGTATTCTCCAGGCGGGTGCTGGATTATTGCGCCCCGGGTAAAGATTTCGCCACTGAGGTGATACCTGAGCTGATTGCCAAGGGCGAGAAGGTCATCGGCTACCTGGATACCGAGGCCTATTGGCACGATGTCGGCAGACTTTCCGACCTAGAAACGGTTTCTGACTTCCTGGCCGGGCTGGGCAGGGAATGGTAGGCAAGATGTCACGGATTACACTTAGGTGGGCGTCAAAGAAGGCGTGGCCGTGGGCCGGCACCATCGCGCTGCTGCTGGCAGCGGCCGGTGTGTGTGCCGGTGATATTGTCAGCGACATCGTGTCTTTAGCTCCCTCGCAGCCGCATAGCTACGAGCAGTTCGTGGCGGCGGTCGAGGAGCTGGCGACCTCGCCGCGCATTACCGCCGAGACCATCGGCTATAGCCACAAAGGCCGTGCCGTGGTGCTGGTGGCCGTGCACGCGCCCAAGCATGCCGGCCTCAGCTCCGCCGAGGGCCCGCCGTGCCTGTTTATCGTCGCCCGGCAGCATGGCACTGAGTGCTCGGGAACTGAGGCGGCCCTGGCACTTGCACGGTACTTCGCCACCACCGATGATGAGACGAGCCGGCGCATACTGGAGCAACTGACCATCGTGGCCGTTGCGATGGCGAATCCCGACGGCGTGGCAGCATCCCGCCGACATAACGCGGCCAATATGGACCTGAACCGGGACTGGATCAGTCTCAGCCAGCCCGAAACCAGGGCGATTGCCGAGGCCGTCAGCCTTTGGCAACCTTTAGCGGCGATTGATATGCACGAGCTTCCCGCCGGTTCCGACAAGCCCGCCTATGCCCAGAGCTTCGTCGAGACCATCGGCCATGATGACCGGATCGCTACTTGGCTCAGCGACGACTGCCGCACCTGCAGCCTGAGGATCGCCGATTGGATGAAAATGTACAGCCTACCGGCGAGTTTCTATTATGATGACAGCAGCGATTCGTGCAAGCTATGTCACCGCTACTTCGGCCTGGTGCGGGGCATTCCCGCGTACCTGTTCGAGGCCAAGACCGGCTCGGAACATCCGCTCGAACAACGCATCGCCTTCCACGTACTGGGCGCTCTGGTAGTGGGCAATTACCTCATTCACACCTACTACGGCAAGCAACCCGGCGAACGCGGTGCCGTGGTAGAGGAGCCAACGGCCGGCCAGGAGCAGCCGAGTCAGGCAGCAGAACTGAGCCAACCTGCGTTCAAGCTGGAGATCGCCGGGCCGACGGAAGGTGCGGTGGTCAGCGGCGTAGTGCCGGTTACCGTCCAGGTCGAAGGCGAGGGCTTCTCATACGTGACCTTCCTCATTGACGGGGTACTCAAGGCGATGACCACTTGCGTGCCCTATACCTATCCGCTGAATGCCGAGGACTACGGCAACGGGGAACACCATATCGAGGTGACGCTCTGTAATGCCACAGGGCACCCGCTTCTCAGCGAGCATCGCACGATCACCATCAACAACAATGGCGGTTAGGGCCGCCGAGGACGGAGAATTGATGAAGCGGGCCTGGACGCTGGCGGGCGCTTATGCGTGTGCCATCCTGACGTTTACCTCACTGCCCACTGAGGTGCTGGCATACATAAGGGGGCTTAGCTTTCCCGACGTTTTCGCTCATACTGGCCTGTATGTGCCGCTGGGGGTCCTGGTGTTCCGCGCTCTGTCTGTAACCTATCCACGGCGATCGCTGACTTGTTGTTGGTTGTACAGCTTGCTGTTGTGTGGCGGATTTGCCGCACTTGACGAGGTCCACCAGATCTTCATCCGAGGGCGCTGGTGCGACATCCGCGACTGGCTGGCGGACATGGTCGGGATCTTGGCCGGCACCGTCGTGATTATACTGTACAGCATGGCCAGAGGCGACCGCCCGCCGGCACCGCGCGCCGACGGATGAGCCGCAACTCCGGTATCTGGCAGGCATCGTCAACTCAAGCTCGCGGAGGTCACTAGCGTGTCACCACACCATAGGCATTATCCCCACGACTCCCGCCGCACAGTCCTTGCGGGCCTAGTGGTTTGCGCGTTGGCGGTAACGCTGGCGCTCTCCTGCAGCCCGCCGGTGCGGGAATCGGTGCGGCCCAGCAGGGACACACAACTGCGCACCCTCGAAGACAGTTTCGTCACGATAGCGGAGCAGACGCTGCCGGCTGTGGTGAGTATATTCTGCGAGATAGCAGCGCCACCGGCTGGAATTGACCGCAAGCAACTGTACGAGTGGTTCAAGAAATACGAGTTCCCGATGCCTCCGGAACTGCGGCAGTATGAAGATGAAGGAACCGAAGGGCCGCAGGGCATGAGCATGGGGTCCGGCTGGATCTACAGGTCTGACGGCTTCATTGTCACCAACGCCCACGTAGTGCGCAATGCCGGAGCTATCCGGGTACAGCTCAATGACCGCGAAGACGATGACCGGTACTACCCGGCGAAGCTCTGGGGCACCGACCCCAAGAGTGAACTGGCTGTCATCAAGATCGAGGCCGACCGCAAGCTGCCGGTGCTGAAGCTGGGCGCTTCGGGGAATCTGCAGGTAGGCTCGTGGGTGATGGCGGTCGGCAGTCCCTTCGCCCTGCACCAGACGGTCACCGCCGGCATCGTCAGTGCCAAGGGACGGCCCCTCCACGGCCAGTCGCAGTACATCACCATCGGCGATGTGATCCAGACCGACGCCTCCATCAACATCGGCAACAGCGGCGGGCCGCTGGTGAATCTTGACGGTCAGGTGGTCGGTGTCAACGTCGCGATTGCCTCACCCGCAGGCCGGGCCCTGCCGGTGAGCGTGGGCATCGGCTTCGCCATCCCCGCTGATACCGCGGCTTACGTGGTGCCGCAGCTTATCGCGCAGCGGAAGGTGCCGCGCGGCTGGCTGGGCGTGGGCATTGACGATCTCAGCCCGAACATGCGCGACTTCTACCAGGCTCCCGGCGGCGGAGCGCTGGTCACCAGGATACTGCCGGATACGCCCGCTGCCGGCTCCGCTCTGCGTGTGGATGATGTTATAACCGCAGTTGACGAGCAGCAAGTCAACTCAACCTGGGAGCTGCAGAAAGCTATCTCCCGCCATCCGCCGGCAGCGCAGATCAAGCTCCGCATAGTCCGGGACGGCAAAGACCAAGAGCTGTCTGTCAAGCTAGGCGCGATGCCCGCCAAGTACACAGGCCTCGACGAGCAGAAGCCCGCCGCAGGCCCCAGGAAGAAAGCCGGCCTGGGCCTGGAGGTTAGAGCCATAGACGACAAACTGAAGAAGGAGTTTGAGCTCAAGCGCGACCAGGGCGTGGCCGTGGTCGAGGTTAAGGGCAACTCGCCCGCCCGGGGCAAGGTCAGGCCCGGGGATGTCATCGTGAAGGTCAATCGCGATGAGGTGCAGACCTTGGGCGAATACAAGCAAGCGATTGGTGCCGCCCAACATGCCGGCCGCGACTACCTGCTGCTACGCCTCGAGCGGGTGCTCGAGGAGGGCGAAACCACTATGATCACCGCCGACATCAGCTTGAAGTGACAGCGCGCCCGCGATCTGGCCAATGAGGGGAGAAGCACCGTGGAGTTTGATAACCCCAGCCGCCTTGATATCATCAAGGATAGGCTCTTACATCATGGCCTCGTCAGTAGCCTCTACGGGAGGTACGCCGATAGCCTCGGCCTACGGGGCGATGAGCAGGTGCTGGACTTCGGGTCCGGCTCAGGAGCCTTGAGCCGCCACCTTGCCCGGCGACTGCTCGCCGGCGGCGGTCAAGTGACCTGTCTCGACAGCTCCTCGGCCTGGAGCGATGTCGCCAGGAGACGGCTGCAGCGCTTCCCCAATGTCCACTTCGCAGTCGGTGAGATAACCGAGCTCGCCCTCGACCCCGACGGGTTTGATGTGATCGTCATTCACCTGGTGCTCCATGAGATCAAGCCTGAGACAAGGCCGGAAACGGTAAAGGCACTGTACCGCAATCTGAAGAAAACCGGCACCCTTTTCGTCCGCGAACCGACGAAAGAGGGCCACGGAATACCAGCGGCGCAGGTTCGCCAACTGATGCACACCGCCGGCCTCACAGAAATTGATTTTAGCGAAGCGAGGTCGCTGTTGTTGCCGCCGATGTACGCTGGCGTATTCCGCAAGGCCTCTTCAGCTTGAGCCATTTGTCAACGCGTAGGCCGGGCTTTCCAGCCCGGCATGATATGCAACAAGCCGGCCCCGTAAGGGACCGACTTGATGTTCACAGTGTGCGGTTGTGTGTCCTGCCTTCAGGCCCTGCCTAGCCTCGGCCTGCCACCTCGATGAGCGTGCAGAAGGAGTCGGCCTTCAGCGAAGCGCCGCCGACTAGGCCGCCGTCAATCTCCGGCTGCGCCATCAAACCCTCGACATTGTCCGGCTTGACACTGCCGCCGTAGAGAATGCGCATGGCCTCGGCGATCTCCCGGCCGGCGACCTCGGCTGCCACCGCACGGATCAGGCCGCAGACCCGGTTGGCTTCGTCAGCGTCACAGACCTCGCCGGTGCCGATGGCCCAGACCGGCTCGTAGGCGATAGTAACGCCGGTCAATTGGTCCTTGCTGCAGCCGTCGAGCATGGCCCTGACCTGATCGCTGACGATAGCGTCGGTCATCCCCTGCTCGCGCTCGGAGAGCAGCTCCCCACAACAGACGATGGGCTTCAGGCCGGCATCCACGGCGGCCTTGAGCTTGCGGTTGACGGTAGCGTCATTGTCACCGAAGACTGCCCGCAGCTCTTTGGTGAAGTCCTCATCAGTAGCGCCAAAGCGGCCGCGGCGCTCGGAGTGGCCGATGATGACGTACTCGCAGCCGCAGGCAAGCAGCATATCGGCGGCTATCTCGCCGGTGAAGGCGCCCTCGGGCTCCCAGAAGAAGTTCTGGCCTCCCAGCGCGATGGGAGTGTCTTTGATCACCTCATTGACCGCGCTCAGGGCGGTAAAGGGCGGGCAAATGATGACTTCGCAGCCGGATAGGCTGGCACTGCCCGCGACGATGCCTTGTGCCAACTCAATGGCCGCCGGGTTGTCACAGTTCATCTTCCAGTTTCCGGCCATAATTGGTATTCGCATAGTCTTCCTCCAATTGGGGTACTTGTTCGTGATTTTGGGGCCGCTGACTACATGGGGAGCGGATACTAATGGCTAGAGCTTGCGTCTGCCTCGAGAAAAGAGGATCACGCCGAGCAACAAGACCAGGCCGACGAAGAGCAGAATGTTGGGCCCCGGATGTCCGGGCAGGTCCAGTTCGGTGGTGCCGTACCAGATAGCCCCCGCTCCCAGGGCACAGACTGCAGCCAGGACCGTGACCCAGACGAAGACCCACTGGAAGAGGTTGGTGGCCCGCTCCCAGTCGAAGGGCCCGGCACTGCGCTCCGTCACATCGGCGGTCTCGTCAATGCGGCTGGCAAAGTGGTTGGTGAGGTCCTCCAGCACGCGGTCCAATTCTCCCTCCAACTCGCCCTGGCGGATCATGGTGATAAAAAACGGCGAAAAGCACGTGGGATAGCGGCTGAAGGCGGTGGCTAGGCTGCGGCCCATCTCCACATCTTCGCGGACACTGTCTATTATCTCGCGCATTAGCGCGTTGTTGGATTGCTCCTTGAGGGCGTCGAAAATATCGAGGATATTGATCTGGGCGTGCATCAGGCTGGAAAACTGCCGGCAGAAAGCTGCCAGTTCGCTGTTGGTCAGCCCGGGGTCCTGTGTGGTCACTGCAGATACCTCCCGAGGTCCAAGCAATCGAGAAACAGCAAGGTATTGTAGGCCAGACGGCGAATATTGCTTCAGAACAGGCCTGCATGCTGTCGAGGCCGGTAAGCAGAAAATCAGGCGGCGGGCTCGTGTACCGAGTATAGCAAAGCCGGTCAGAGCAGTCAACGACAAGGTGGGAGACAAGGCCGGAAGCGCGCGGCGGGAATGGTCTCGAGGCGATTGGGTCTCCCTCACAGATGACTAGTGAGAGGTGTTTGGATATGGCTACATCGGATGACGAACAATTAGCAAGCGCGCTAGTCTCGATGGGAGTTATCACTGCGCTCGAACTCCAACAGGCCCGCGAAATGCAGCAATCCGAGGGCAAGAACCTGGTGCAGGCGCTGCTCGGCAGCGGCTTGGTTTCAGCTCACGACATCGCGCGGGCGACTGAGGCGATGGCCGACGCTGAGCCACAAGCGCCGGAACCACAAGCCTCCGATACCAGCGAAGCGTTCGAAGCTACCGCGACAGTTGACCAACAAGCTAGCGAACCGGCTCCCGGGCCGCCGCGCAAGCGCCGCAAAGGCCAAGCCTCGCTCGATGACTACGAGATTGACCCGCTAGCACTCCAGGACGTGCCGCGCTCCGTCGCTCAGCAGTACATTCTGCTGCCGCTTCAGGTTAGCCAGGACCGTATCCTGGTAGCTATGGCCGATGCCACCGACGTGTTTGCCATGGACGAGGTCCGCAGCCGCACCGGCAAACGTGTCGAGCCGATTGAGGTGGACGCCGAGGAGCTTAAGCACGCCATCGAGCAATTCTACTCGACGCACGCCCGCTCCAAGGTCAAGATGGCCGACACCCAGGACTTGGCCGCCGCCGTCGGAACCGCCGGCGTCGAGGGCGTGGATGATACCCTGGCCGAGATGCTGGACCAGGCTCCTGTGGTCCGAATCGTGCAGGAGATCATCAAAGATTCGGTGCGGCTGGGCGCGTCCGATATCCACATCGAACCTCGCGGCGAGCATGTGACCGTGCGCTACCGCCTCGACGGCCAGCTCAACGTCATTACCGAGCTGCCCACAGATATGCACCGCTACGTGCTTTCTCGGATCAAGATCCTGGCCGGTGAGGACATCGCCGAAACGCGCAAGCCCCAGGATGGGCGCTTCGCCACCGTGGTGGACGACCGGCCGATTGACCTGCGTGTCTCGACGCTGCCGACCTACTGGGGTGAGAAGGCGGTGCTGCGTATTCTCGACAAGAGCCGCACCCTGGTGTCACTCAACCAGCTCGGCTTCCGGCCTGATACGCAGAAGGAATTTGACATGCTCATAGCGCGGAAACAGGGGATGATCCTGGTCACCGGTCCCACCGGCAGCGGCAAGACGACCACGCTCTACGCCTCCCTGCACCAGCTCAATGATGACACCAAGAACATCACCACGGTCGAGGAGCCGGTCGAGTATGAGGTCGAGGGGCTGAACCAGGTCGCGGTGAACGAGGCCGTGGACCTGACCTTCGCCACCGCCCTGCGCAGCATCCTGCGCCAGGACCCGGATGTCATCCTGATCGGCGAGATCCGGGATCTGGACACCGCGCAGATGGCTTTCCGGGCGTCGCTGACCGGCCACCTGGTGCTCTCGACGCTGCATACCAATGACGCGCCCTCGGCGGCCACGCGTCTGGTGGACATCGGCATTCCGCCCTACATCACCGCCTCCTCGCTCATCGGCGTATTGGCCCAGCGGCTGGTGCGGCGGCTTTGCAAACGCTGTAGCGAGGCCTGTGATCCGACCGAGGCGGAACTGGACGCGCTCCAGCTCAGCAAGGAGCAAGCTGCCAAGATCCAATTCCATCGCGCCCGCGGCTGCCAGCACTGCCGCAATACCGGCTACTCGGGGCGGATCGCGCTATACGAGCTGATGGCGATGACGCCTGAGATCCGCGAGGCGATCACCGCCGGCACTAATGCTGCCGAGCTTCGCCAGATCGCGATCAAGACGGGGATGCGGACGCTGAAGTACGACGGGCTGGCGAAGATCCACAACGGCATCACCAGCGCGCACGAGGTCGCCGGCGTCATGTTCGCCGGAGATGAGGTATAACTGAGGCGGCGGTCTGGAAAGCCCGCCTCACGCGTCTAGTGGCCTGTTCAGCTCAGGACGCAGCCTCCAGGGCGTCGAGGGCTTCGTCGGAAATCTCGAAGTTGGAGTGGACCTGCTGCACGTCCTCGTGATCGTTCAGGCCGTCCAGTAGCCTGATGACCTTGGGGGCGTCTTGGTCGGAGACCGGATTGGTGGCAGTGGGTATCATCGTCACCTCGGCGCGCTCGGTCGGCATCCCGGTCTCCCTCAGCGCACCATATACCGCACTGAACTGCTTGGGGTCGGTGTGGACCTCGATGGTGTTTTCTTCCTCGTCCTCCACTACGTCTTCGGCGCCGGCTTCGACGGCGATCATGAACACCTCGTCAAAGTCTGCCTGGTCGCGGGGCACCACGATGACGCCCTTGCTCTCAAACATCCACTGGACGCAGCCGGCCACCCCCAGATTGCCGCCGTGGTCCTTGAAGATATTGCGAATCTCGGCCACGGTGCGCTGGCTATTGTCGGTGAGTACACTCACCATCAACGCGACGCCGGCCGGGCCGTAGCCCTCATACAATCCCGACTCGTACGTGACGCCCTCGAGGTCGCCGGTGCCCATTCTGATGGCGCGCTCGATGTTGTCCTTGGGCATTTCGGCCTCTTTGGCCTTGTCTATGTACGTGCGCAGGGTGGGGTTCATATCCGGGTCGCCGCCGCCCTCGCGGGCCGCCACGCTAATCATGCGCGAGAGCTTGCTGAAGGCGCTGGAGCGCTTCGCGTCCTGGCGGTTCTTGCGGTGGACCCGATTTGCCCATTTGGAGTGTCCAGCCATGTCTATCCAGTCCTCCGTGATATCTAGCTTTCCCGCCGTATATTATAGCCAGCCAGCCGCCGGCGTGCAAATGGTGGCCGGCGGCTGACGTGGCTTATTGAGATTGTCCTTGAGACGGCCTACTGCAGGGTCCAGCGGGTGTAGAGGAGGCCTCCGGGGTCCTGCATGTACGCCAGCACCTGTTCGTGGTGCGGGGTCTCCTTGAGATTGGAGTAGAAGACAGTCACTACCTGCCCGGGAGTCACCTCCAGGGAGACGGGATAGCCCATGTCGCAGGGCTGGTCGAAGTCGTAGATGGTGATGGTATTGTCGGTATCCCAGGTCCGGCCCTCATCGTAGGAGAGCGCGCCATGGATGCTGAAAGGCTCCCGGCGATGGCCATAGACGCAGAGAATCGGGCCGGAGCTGAGGCGGGTCAGATGGGGCGGGTGCCCCCACATCCCCGTCTGCTCAAGCTCGGTCCACGTGTAGCCGCCGTCATCGGAGGTGGCTTGGTAGAGGTATCGCTGATCGTAATCAGCGAACTGAGTGCGGACCATGACGAGCAGGTGGCCGGGCGTCAACTCCAGCAGGTGGTTCTCATTGAAGAGGCCGTAAGTCTCGACGTCGGTTCCGACCGGCCCGTGCAGTTGGCCTATCTCGGTCCAGGTGTCGCCTTTGTCAGGTGACTCCCAGACTCCAGCGATGCCGTCAGGGGTGGCAGGACCGACATAGATGAGACGACCGTCGCTGAGTGCAGCCGGGCCGGCATGATGGCCGATGGGGATCTCATGGGCATCGTCCCAGGTGCGGCCGCCATCAGTAGAGCGCATCAGCCAGCCGCCGGTCGGGGTATCCGGGGTGACCCCCTGGCGCGCGATCCGTGCAGACCACTGTGAGTACCACGGTTCCGGCAGGCGGTCGATGTCCAGCCAGCGCAGATAGGCCGTGGAGGTGAACCAAGTCAGAACGAGGGTACCGTCGGCCATGGTCAGGAGGTTGGCGTCGCGGTCGTCGAGCTCGCTGTCGAAGACCTCCTGGGGGAGTTCCCAGGTCTGCCCGCCGTCGTAGGAGTGGATCACGACTTCGCGGCCGACGGGGTCAACATGGTACTTGCGCTCGGAGGCGCTGACCAGGATATGTTCGCCCTCGACGCGAGTAATGCCGGGCCAGCCGTACATCTGATCAGGGCGTGAAGCGACCACCCCGTGCTCGAAATTGCCTGCTTCTAGCATCGTTTTTCTCCCTTCGTTGTGTAGCCGTGTGCCTCATTACAGCTTCATGCTCCACAGGTGCGAGCCGATCGCGAAATAGATGCGGCCGCCGCTGATGCCGATGCCGGCGCTGATGCCGCCCGGGGCGTCGGCCAGCTTCTCAACCGCATACGTGCCCGGTGTGATCCTCACTATCGCGTTGCTGAGCACCACGTAGATATTGCCATCGGGGCCGCGCTCCATGCCGTTGACCGGCACGCCGCCGTATTCCGCAAGGCTCTGCTGATGCACCACTTGCTTGCTTTCCGGGTCGAAGACAAAGAACACCGAATCGCCGCCCATGCAGTAGAGCTTGCCGTCAGGGCCCATCTTCATGCGCCCAATGGCCGACATTCCCGGTATCGGCACCACTTTCCACTTGACCTGCTTGGTCTCCCAGTCCAGTACCCAAATGACGGCGTCCTTCTCGACGGCCTTGCCACCGTGGGTGCCCGAGACGGTGGTGCCGCAGATGAGATCGCCATTGGGTAGAGCTTGCATCGGGATGGTGCTGTGGTACTCGATGAGGTCCTCGTGGGTGAATTTCAGCGTCTCGCCGGTTTCGAGGTTGTAGATGTCCATGCCGCCGCCGACGCGCCCATAGCCGGGCAGGCCGGAGATGATGATATGCTTGCCGTCGGGATGAGCGAAGGCTCCCCAGGGCAAATTGAGGTCGGGCCGGGAATGCTCGATAACACGTTGCGGATTCTGCTCCGGGGGCTGGACGATCACCTGATCGGGAGGCTGCTGGGTAAGCAGCAGGGTCTTAAGGCACAGGTGGGGATGATGGGCGTGGCGGCCCTGCACGTTGATCAGGGAAAAGACATGCTCGCCGGCCTTCAACTCGAATGGCCCGGCAGTCAGCGGCGGCGCAAGGCTGAGGCTATGGTGCTGGCAGTCGAATTGCTCGGTAATCCTCTGCTCACCCATGTCGAACCGCAACCAGGTATAGCCCGGGGCGCGGTAGTAGGAGACGTAGAGATAATACTGGCCGTCCGCGGGTGCGGTCAGCTTGAAGTCGGCGCGGCCATTGTAGGTATCGGCCTGCCACAACAAGGCATCGCGGTCCTGCAGATAGACGAGTTTGCCGTTGTCGGTTTCCCCAAGTTCGGCAAGCTCGGCGGCGGGAATGCCGCGTGCGATCGTGGGCAGCCCGGGGTTGAGGTTGATGGGCTTCTCAGTATCCAGCACGTGGAGGCTGCCGCCCGTGTACATGCCGCCGAAAACGTACTTGCCCTGAGTGTCCATGCCCTTGAGCGCGATGGCACCCGGGTAGTACTGCAACTCGTCCGCCTGCGGATCGTAGCAGATTAAGCGGGAAGGATGGGAGGAGTTGGCGTAGATCTTGCCGTCCGGGCCATCTGTCAGGACGCGTACCATGCTACCTTCGGATTCATAGTCGAACTCAAGGCGCTTGGTCAGGCCGGTGTTGGGATCGTAGATCTCCATGTACTTTTCGAGCATATCGAAGGTATTGACGAGGCGACCGTCGGGCAGTTGCGGCTTCGCGCCGCGCGGCACGGCCGGGGCCGGCAGGTCGGCTTGCTCAACAATGGTCTTACCACCGTCATGCAGAAGATAGTACACCGTCCCGTCCTGGAGCGGCGCGGTGCCATAGAGCTTGCCATCAACGCCTCGCCAGATACGCCCGCTTTCGACCTTGCGCTGCTCCTCCGGAATGAGCTGGCGCTTCTCGCCGGTTTCGGAGTGATAGGCTATGATGTTGCACTTGGCCGTCCCGATGCCGCAATAGACCCAGCCGGCGTCATCGAAGCCCAAATATGACAGGTACTTCTGGTCGTCCATGCTGCCATGGTCTTTGAGCTCTTTGGTCTTTGGATCAAAGGAGGTGAGATTGGCGTGATAGACGCTGCCTGCCCAGATCGTGCCATCGGGAGCCTCGGCGATGCACATCACAGCCCCGACGCCGGGGGCGCGGCCATGGAAGGCCCACTCCCGCGAGGTCGGGTCGAACTCCAGAAAAATCCCGTCCTGACTGGTGTAGAACTTGCCGTTACTGGCCACCAGCGAGCCATAGGGCGGAGAGTTAGGCACCCCCTCAGGCGTGTATATCTGCTCCGTTTCGCCGCTATCAACGTCAATGACGAGAATCCAGCCCCTGGGCGAGAGGTCGAGACTGCCGACGATGACGAGGCTGTGGCCGCTGCCATCCTCCGCGCCATAGACACCGCGAGCCTCAGCCAGTGGTACCGGAACACCGTGGTCAGTAAACCTCTCGTCCTGCGGGGCCTGCTGCGCAGAAGCAGATGCGAGCATGAGGCACATTAAACCTGCGGCCAGCATACTTGTGCAGGGCTTCATTGTCTGTTGATCCTTTCACTGAGCGGTTTTCAGTCACCGTGCCTTTCTAAGCTTCTGCTCAGAGGGCACGTTTGGTGGCTGAGCCTAGAACTTGTAGATGTCCAGGGGGGAGTCGAAGGTCGCCTCCCAGGTATTGTCATCTATCTTCTTTCCGAGCTTTTCGCCGCGCTTCTCGGCATACTCGGGGGTCTGAATGACCATCTTGCCGGCAAGCGGAAAATCCATCTTGAAGGGCTTACACGCGTCAATGCGCTGCAAGCATTCGGTGGCGCCTTCCCGGAGCATCTCGTGAGCCTTCTCGGGAGCAATCAGTACACCACACTGCCGCGACCAGCCCTCCTTGACCGCGACCGTGACGATCTCATCGCCGAGGAAATGGCGGGCCTCCTCGCAGCAGGCAACGTCGCCGGTAACCATTACCACCGGCACACCGAAATGACCGATGACCAGGGCGCTCTGCACGATCTCGCCCGACTCGATACCGCCGTACCAGTACTTGCTCTCGGCCAGGCTGCTCTGGGTGTGGTGCAGCATTCCGGTTTCGGTGCCGTTCATGGCATGATAGCCGAACAGCACTGCACAGTCGAAGGTTTCGTCCAAGCCGCTAGCAGGCCGCGGGCGCTCGGTGCCCGTGAAGTACCTGGCCCCCGGATGCATCAGTTGAGGCATGAAGTTACAGCCGCTGGCATGCCCATCGCTGATGACGATGTCGGTGGCTCCCCCCTCGAGAAGGCCCTCGACCAGGGCGTGAAGGTCGGCCATCAGCAGCGGGCGCCCCTCTTTCTGGTATAGGTCAGGATCGCGCCCACACTGCGCAAATGTCGAGATGCCGCTGATGCCCTCCATGTCTGTTGCAACGAAAACTTTCATGGTTCACATCCTCCAAGAGTGTGATTTCCCAAACTGGTCCAGCCACGACTGTGGCCGTGCATTTCCAGAGCTCAAGAGCCTTCCGCCGGCATCGTTGTCAGGGTCAGTAGCGAGTGTGCGGCCAGTCCCACTTGAACAGTCCCGTTATGCGCCAGCACAGGCTCGAGCTCTCTGAAGCCCTCGTCTTGAGTTGTGCGGATCGCACGGAAGCGTATGGTCTCCGTGGGTAAGCCGGAGATAATCGCGTCGCCTTGGTCGCGGAGGTTGGCGATATGAAGCGTATAGACCCGCCCAGTATCCGCCGGCCCGACAAAGGCTGTAAAGAGCACCTCCGGATCGTCGGAGGTTGTGCTCAGGGCCTCCACCCCCGGCGGTGTGAGGTTGCAGAAGTGCTTCACGAAGTGAAACCGCGCGGTCGGCAGCAGCTTGGTCCGGCCGGTTTCGTCCGCTTCCTCTTTCAGGATGCTGTAGTCGGAGGTGAATTCCCACTGCATCGTTGCCTGCGGTCGCGCGTAAAGCAGCAGCTCCTGGTACATCCGCAGCTCGCGCAGGGCGTAATCGAAGCTCTCAAAGGACCGCGTGCGCCAGGCATGAGGGTCCACGCCCAGCTCAGTCACCAGCAGCGGGAGGTTGAGGTCCGCCGCCAGATCGGCCCAGGCGGCATACTGCTCGGGACTGGCCCCGCCCCAGGAATGAAAGCCGACCGCGCCCACATACTGCATCGCCTCGGGGTCCGCAGCCGCTACCTGTGCGTAAGTGTGTGTCCCACGCGGGCCGGTGGCGTCGGCTAGAAGCATCCTGGTCTTCAGGCCGAGACGCTCAAGCTGAGCGCCGATACGCTTAATCGCCTCGCAGTGCTCCTGAGCCGAGAAAAACACCATGACGCCGAGGTTAGGCTCGTTGAATGAGAATAGGTCCGGCTCGACACCATACTGGCGGCGGGCGTACAGCAGATACGAGCGGATACACTCAAGTAGCTCGGGCCATTTGTCGGGATGCCCTCGGCGGTGATGGGTATTCGGCGGCTTGCCCGGCTCGGCGTAGAGCCACTCAGGGAGCCACCAGACACTGCTGACATAAGGGATGCCCATGTCCTGGAGCTGTCTTGCCAGCAGCAATTCGGCCCGCAATTTCGAACCCGCCTGGTCTTGACTCGCCAGATACTCCCAGTTGGTGGCATCCGGTGAATCGTTGTCGTTGGCGGGCTCCCAATCATTCAGGCTCATCTCGGTGCGGGCCCAGGCGATCCGCAGATGGCTGAGCGTGTACTGAGTTACCGGTGATTCAATTTCGAAGCAGTAGTTCCCGCCGAACCCGTCAAGCTGATAGCGCACCTGCCTCAGGTCAAGCGTAAGCTGCGTCTGCCTATCCTGGGCCTGCGATACCGAGACGACAGCCACCAGCAACAACAGCAACACCGCAGTAAAGCTAATCGCCAAAGGCGCCTTGCCCCGGCGCGTGTGACCTCGTGGATTAGTCCAGCCCCGGTATATCATAGCTCCAGAAGTGGGTGTCGCAGGCGTAATCAAACAGCCCCTTATGCAACGCGCCACCGGCACTCATGCCTACGGGCGTGTCGGTCAGCTTTTCTTATAGGGCAGCACCCGAAATTGCTTACCTAGCCGACTATCGAGGCATCGCGTCGGGCTTGGGTAAGCTCGACCGTGCATCGCCCAAACCACGAATGGTTCATCCGGCACTTCTCATACGTGCTTGCAGCCCCCACTGTGTGTGCCTCATCTCATCAAGCTCGCGTTTCCCCGAGATTCCTACCGCACCAAACGTCTGCAGATGGTCTGGTGCCTCGGATTGCTAGTGATGCCGAAGGTCACAGCTTGGCGCTCCACAGACGCGACCCTATTGCGAAATAGACGCGCCCGCCGACAACCGCGATCCCGGCAGTAGGCGGGGCCGGCGTATCGGCGATCTTCTCGACCTCGAAGCTGCCCGGGGTGATCCTTACTAGCGCCTGTGAGAGGATCACGTAGATATTCCCATCGGGGCCGCGGGCCATGCCGTTGACCGGGGTGCCGCCATATTCTGCCAGGCTCTGGGTATGCACAACCTCTTTTTTCTGCGGGTCAAAGACGAAGAAACCGGAGGCGTCCGCTATGCAGTACACCAAGCCGTCAGGACCGGTGCACATCAGGCGGATTCCACTAGCCCCGGCCACCGGCACCATCTGGAAGCCGATCTTCTTCGTCTCCCAGTCCAGGATGAAGAGGACAGCTTCCTTGGCCGCCGCCGTGGTGCCGTGGCCGCCGGATATCGAGCTACCACAGACGATGTCGCCATTGTCCAGCGGTGCCATGGACATGACGCAGTGGTTCTCGATCAGGTCTTTGTGGGTCAGGAGCATCTTTTCATCGGTCTCGAGATTGTAGATGCCGATGCCGCCGCCCAGGTAGCCGTAGCCGGGCGGGCCGGAGATCATGACATGTTTGCCATCGGCATGGGCGGCTGCGCCCCAGGGCACATTGATGTCAGGGGCGAATGCGGCGACCAGTCGCGGATTAGGCGGCTCGGCTGCAGCGATCACCTCGTCCGGCGGCTCTTTGGTAAGACTAATGGCGGTGATACCGATCCAGGGATTGCCGGCCTCGGCTGCTATGGTCTTGACACTAAGTCGGTGCTCGCCCGCCTTAAGCTCCAGAGGGCCGAAGGTCTGGAAGGGCCCCGGCTGTGCCGCCTGGGCATAGCCCACATAGGGCTCCCTGAGATCTTTGCCGTCAAATGAGAACTGCACGGTACAATAACCGGGCGACTGGTAGGGCGCGATGACCAGGTAGTACTGCCCGTCCTCGGCAGCCTCCAGCGGGAAGTGAATCTGGCCGCCGTACTCATCGGCGCGGAATAGCACCAGATCGTGGCTCTCGATGTAATCAATCTTCCCCTCTTCGCTTTGCGCCAGCCTCGTCAGTTCCGCAGCGATGATCCCATCGCGGAGTTTGGCAGCAACCGAAGCCATATTCCAAGGCTTAATGGTATCAAATACGTACAGCCTGCCACCTCCGTAGTGGCCGCCGATGATGTACTCGCCCTGCACCGCAAAGCCCTTTCGGGCAATCGCGCCTTCTTCATACTTCAGGACCCCAGTCTCCGGATCATACACCACTCCGCGTGAGGGGTGCGCGGAGTTGCCATAGACCTTGCCGTCCGGGCCGGCAGTCAGCACGCGCAGGTAAGTGCCTTCTGATTCGTAGTCGAACTCGATACGCTTGGTCTTCCCGGTCTTGGGGTCTTGGACCTCAAGCCACTTCTGAATCATGCTGTAATCTGTGAGTTTGCGGCCGTCAGGAAAGCTGCCCCCCTTGGCTCCCCAGCCGATGGCATATATCGGGGCATTGGGGGCGCAGTCCTCCTTATTTATCTCTTCTGCCTTACCCGCCGACATCCGGTACCATTGCTCGCCTGCTTTGAGGTTCGCCCGTCCGTAAACCTTACCGTCAATGCCGCGGTGGAGTGTAGCAGTACCCACTTGACGGCTGTCTTCGGGGACTATCTGGACTTTCTCGCCGGTGGCGGGGTCATAGGCGACGATATTGCATAGCTGGGTCCCGATGCCGCCATAGACCCATCCGGCATCATCCACCGCGACATAGGACAGGTACTTCTGCTTGGGGTCCATGCGCCCGTGGTCCTTCATTTCTCGGGTTTCGGGATTGAATGAGACCAGACCGGCGGTGTAGGCGTTGCCGGCCCAGACCGTCCCGTCCGGGCCTTGAGTCACGTACAGGTAGCAGCTTGCATCCGGCGAAGGTCGGCCCTGGAAGGTCCACTCCCGCAAGGTCGGGTCGAACTCCAACAGCACGCCGTCCTGGGTGGTATAGAACTTCCCGTTAGTGTGCATCAACGAGCCGTAAGGGGCCGAGTTACCTACACCTTCCGGGCAGTAGATCTGCTGGGTCTCACCGGTGTCAATATCGGTAACCAGAATCCAGCCGCGCGGGCTCAAATCCAGGCTACAGGCGATCACCAGGTTGTTGCCATTGGCGTCTTGGGTAACCACCACGCCACGGCGCTCGGCCAGCGGCACGGCCACCCCGTGGTCAATCAGCTTGGCATCTTCCTGCGGGCCCTGGGCAATGGCGCACAGTGTCATCACGCCCAGCGCGCAGATGAGTACGTAGGTCATAGCACACCTCATTCTGGCTGCTCCTCTCGGTAGCACTCGCATCTTGCTGAGTTACGTAGGTCGAACCTGCCGCCCGGCACGTTCTACAGGCCTGGCACCTCATACGTCCAGACGTGTGAGCCGCCGGCAAAGCACAACAGCCCATTGACCAGTGCGCCGCCGGCGGTTATCCCCACGGGCGTGTCGGCGAGCTTCTCGTGCTCGAAGCTGCCGGGCGTGATCCTGAGTATGGCACCTGACAGCATCGCGTAGAGCTTGCCGTCCGGGCCGATTTGCAGCGCATGACGGGGCACACCACCGTACTCCCTGAAGCTCTCACTATGCACGAGCTCTCTGGTATTCGGGTCAAAGACGAAAAAGGTCGAGTTGCCTGACAGGCCGTAAACCAGACCGTCAGCGGCCACCTGGATG
>Ga0180432_10001306_pt1 | contig 39676 bp, 44 predicted proteins | sample SS_ome_10_FD_132414 | JGI IMG/M metagenome (GOLD analysis project Ga0180432, IMG submission 132414) | Hypersaline lake sediment archaeal communities from the Salton Sea, California, USA - SS_1_MS_2 metaG | ecosystem: Environmental > Aquatic > Non-marine Saline and Alkaline > Hypersaline >... | reverse complement strand
GGCACGGGCGGCGCCGCGCCCTCCGCGCCCTTTGACCGCATAATAGTAAGCGCTACCGCAAAAAAGGTGCCCAAAGCCCTTGAAATGCAATTAAAGGAGGCCGGCATCCTCATAATCCCCCTGCAGTCCGCGCCTTTCATGCAGCACCTGTACAAATTCAGGAAGAAGGGCGGCAGGCTCGAAGGCGGCCCCGTGCTTCCCGTAATGTTTGTCCCACTTGCCGAAAAGTGAGCCCTTATAAATCATTTTCTCCTAAATTCTATAACATGGCAAAGAACCAGCCGCACCTGGTGCATGCAGTACGCGGCAACGGGGAGCGCGACCCCACCCCTGTGGAATCCGCCCAGCGCACAATACGGAAGATAGCGCCAAACCTCTCGTTCGCAACCAGCCGGGCGAGGAGGAAGGCACGAAGCACCCTTGTTGAGATGCTGAAGGGCATGAAAGATGAACAGAGGTCAATGCACCTGCCGCTTGCCTCCGCAATCGTTGACGATTTCTCAAAAGTGCTGGACCTCACCCTGCTCAAGGAGTTCGCACCGGAATCATGGAAGGGCATAAAGCCGGATGCCCGCCAGTTCCTGCTTGCGGAAATGGCTCTGCAGACGATAAGTGAAATGGACAGGGGCGACCACGCGAAGATAGGGCTGGTTGACGATGCGTTCCATTTCTTTTTTACGCATAAATTCCATCCCGAGATTGTGCTGCTCAAGCAGGCGCTCTTCCGCTCCTTCGACCGCGCACAGCTCATGGAGATGCGCGCCGAACTGCTTAAGCCGTATGAGAAATACGTATGATATTTTACTGTAATGGCAAAGTGCATCTCAGGGTTTCTGCTCAGGGCATGACCAAGACAAAAAGGCTTTTTCAGGGGGCAGGATTCAGTCGCCCCTGTCGGGGCTCCAACTCGCCAGCGAAGCTGGCGATCGAACCTGCGTAGCAGCCCTCAGGGTTTTGCGCTGCTGCTTTTGCCCGCAGCAAGGATTAAGCCAAAAGCGGCATGCAGGGGGCAGGATTTGAACCTGCGTAGGCCCTAAAGCCACAGGGTTTCCTAGAGCCGAAAGGCCCTCCTAAGCCCTGCGCATTTGACCAGACTCTGCCACCCCTGCGTGTTTTCCTCTGATTGGTGGCAAGTTAGAGCACCATAAGGTGCGACTCACTGCCACCCCTGCGCAATTATGATTGCTTCACTCAAATTATTAAAACCTGTTGCAGAACTGCCCGCATGAAGCCGGTTTCTGACCTGAAGGAGCTGCTCAAGAACATGGGCCCCGAGCTACACGACGAGAGATACGTAATCTGCGCGCTCCCCGAAGGCGTCTTCATCCCAAAAGGCAGCCCGATAATGGCCTTCCCCGAAGACGAGGGCGTAACGCTTATCATGCTGGAGGGGGAGGCGGACAGGGACAAGCGGCTCAGGCGCTCGGAACCCAAGGCAATGATCACCCTCAGAGTATTCTCAGACCTGGACAAGGCGGTCGGCTTCCTTGCGAAAATCACTTCCGCGCTGGCCGCAAAAGGCATAAGCGTGAACGTCATTTCCGCCTACCACCACGACCACCTATTCGTGCCGTGGGGAAAGCGCGAAGAGGCGATGAAGGTGCTTAAGGGCCTCGCCACCGGAAAGCAGGTGTAAAAGCCTTTTAAAGCTCCTCCGAGATAGCGCGCGCATGAGGCAGGCCCACCTGATTTCCTTCTACTCAATAAAGGAGCCGACTCTTGCCTACTGGGAAAACGGCGAAGAAGTCCACGACGGGATGGAGGGCTTCTGGTGCATTGAGGACTCAGGGGAAAAGGCATGCATCGGCTACCGCGACGAAGAGGGGAGGAAGCCCTGCAGGATGCGCATGCGCGGCTCGGCGCAGTGCGGCTATTGCGCAACCCGGGACATCGCCCGCGTGCACACCCGCATGGACTTCGCTGGCTTTGAGCACCTGCAGGACGAAATCGTGAACCGCCCCTATTCGGTTTATTTAGTCTCCTTCGGCGAAAAGGTAAAATGCGGCGTCACCCGCACCGAGCGCGTGGAAAAGCGCGTGCGCGAGCAGGGCGCGGACTGCTGGGCAGAGGTAATGCGCTTCAGCAACTCCGAAGATGCCTATGAAATGGAAGGCTTCCTCCAGCGCGAAATGGGCTTCAAGAACGCGGTGCATGCCGCGACCAAGCTCAAGCAGCTCGGCAGGGACGACCCAAAACTACTTGAAGATGCAATTGAGGAAATGCAGGGGCGCGAGGTTTTCCGCATGTACCTTCGCGAAGGCGTGAAAGTAGTCCGCGAGGATTACAAACTTCCGAAAGCATGGGAGCTTTCAACCTGTGTGGAGGGAAAAATCCTCACCGCAAAAGGCCCCCTTCTTTTCTACGAAAACGGTGGAGGCGCAAAAGTGGTGAACATGAAAAAGCTCACGGGTAACCTCGTTGAATTCCCCTAGATGAACTCTTCCATGTCTTCCGTTATGTCGTTCCTGAAGCCCTGCTTCACGAGCGGCCCCTTCTTGAGCACCGGCAGCCCGTCTTCGTAAGTGGGCATATCCGCCTTGTAGTACACCCCTATCGGCACCTTCTCCCAATTAGTATCCCGCTCTTCCTTCACCTTCTCGAACGCCTTGTCCCAGTCCGAGGGGTCGTAGCCGCTGTCCTCCAGCTTGTAGACCCTCCCCTTCCAGTAGTCGTAGGTATTCACCTTGTTGAAGGTCACGCAGGGCTGGAGCACGTCCACGAAAGAAAAGCCCCTGTGCGCAAACGCCTGCTGGAACACGGACTGCATATGCGCAACGTCCCCTGCGAAGGCCCGCGCAACAAACGTCGCCCCTGAGCACAGCGCAAGCGCGCACGGGTGCACCGGCTCCTCAAGGTTGCCGAAGGGCGTGCTCTTGCTCTTGAACCCTTTTGCGCTTGTGGGAGAGGTTTGCCCGGTGGTGAGCCCGTAAATCTGGTTGTCGTGGATGATATAGGTAAGGTCGTAGTTCCTCCTCATCACGTGCATGAAGTGGCCCATGCCGATTCCCAGCCCGTCTCCGTCGCCGCCCACTGCAACCACGTTGAGCTCGTGGTTCGCAAGCTTCACGCCCGATGCGCAGGGCAGGGTCCTGCCGTGCAGGGTCTCAAACCCGTATGAGCGCACAAAATGCGGCGTTTTCCCCGAGCACCCTATGCCCGAAACCATTACGGTGTTGTGCGGCTCCCAGCCAGCGGCGGCCATCGCGTTCTTGAGCGCCATGTGAAGCGCGAAGTTCCCGCACCCTGGGCACCACTGGGGCATTTCTTTTACCGTGAAATCATTTGCATCTGCCATTTATTTCACCTCCTTGTAGATGTCGGTGTTGTAATAATCGAAGCTGACCTTCTCCCCTGCCTTCACGAGCTTTTCCCTGAAGCCGCCCTTCACCGCTTCCTCAACGGTTTCCGCAATCTGCGCCGGGAACCACTGCCGCCCATCGTACTTGAGCGCAAGCAGCGAGGGCACGAACCCGGTATGCTCCCTGAGCAGCCCAGCGAACTGCCCTGTTGAATTGTTCTCTATCAGCACGGTGTTCTTTGCCTTCCCGAATATCCCCAGCACCCGTTCCGCCGGAATAGGTAAAAGGTACTTGAAGTGGATTACCTGTGCCTTTACCCCCTTCCCTTTCAGCAGGGGAAGCGCGTCCACCGCAGGGAGCTTCTGCGAGCCCCAGCATATTACCGCAACGTCCGCATCCGCCTCCCCGTAAACCTCCGGGGACGGTATTTCCTCGATGAGCGCATCTATTTTCTTCGCGCGCTTGTCCACCTGCGCCTTCCGGTTGTGGAAGTCTTCCGAAGAGAAGGAATCCTCCCTGTGCTCATAGGAAGTCGCAACGTGCATGCCGTTGGGCGTCCCGGGCAGCGGCCTCGGCGAAACTCCGGAATCGGTGAACGCGTACCTCTTGAACCGTTCGTTGGGCGGGAGCTCCGGCAGTTCCCCGGCAATTTCCCCGCGCTCAATCTTTATTTTCGAAGAGTCAAATTTCGCGGTTGAGAAGTGGGATTCCGCATTGAACTTGTCGGTAAGCACAAGCACGGGAATCTGGTATTTCTCCGCAAGGTTGAACGCCTCGCCTGCGGAGAAGAAGCACTCCTGCATATCCCCCGGCGCCATCACCACGCGCAGGAATTCGCCCTGCGACGCGTGCAGGATGAAGCGCATGTCCGCCTGCTCGGTCCAGGTGGGCATCCCGGTGCTGGGCCCGGTCCTCTGCGCAACGTAAACCACAAGCGGCGTTTCCGAGAGCGCGTCGCAGCCGAGCGTTTCGGTCATGAGGGCGAAGCCGCCCCCGGAAGTGCCGACCATCGCGCGCACGCCCGCATAGGCCGCGCCCATCGCATACTGCACCGCCGCGATCTCGTCCTCGGTCTGCTTCACTACGAGCTCGTACCTCTGCTCCCTCGGGGCAAGGTAATGCAGGAGGTTGGACGCCGGCGTCATCGGGTATGCGGAATAGAACTTGAATCCCGCTGCGATTGCGCCCATGCCGAACGCCTCATTTCCGCCTATGACTATCTTTCCCCCCTCCTTCTTCAGGGGCCCGAACTTCTTTTCGAATTTCACGCCCGGATAGTTCTTTTTCACATGCTCCGCGCCCGCATGCACCGCCTCAATGTTCTTCTCCACTATTTCCCTGCCTTTCCTCGCGAACTCCTTGCCCAGGATGTCCTCGAGGTCGTCGGTCGGGTAATCGAGCAGCCCGAAAGTGGCGCCCATCATCACGGTATTCCTCATCCTCTTGTCCAATTTCTTCTTCTCAATTATGCCGAGGGTGGGCACCGCAATGACCTGTATCCCCGCAGGAACTTCCATTTCCTCTATTTTCACACTGTCAGCATCGTAGATGAGCACCCCGCCTTCCGGGAGCGTGTGCCTGTGGAATAATACTGCATCGCGGTTGAGCGCAACCACCACGTCGTTATGGCCCACCGGCGAATTGATTTCCTCGTCGCTCACCCTTATCTGGTAAACGTTGTGCCCCCCGCGCACCAGCGAAGGGTATTCCGGGTAGCCCACGACATTGTACCCGCCGCGCACGAAAGCCTTGGTCATAGTCCTTCCGGTGACCATTATGCCTGCCCCTGCCATTCCTCCTATCGTCCATGCAAATTCCATCGCCTCACCGATGCGGAAAATTCGCCTAAAAGGGATATAAACCTATGCGCACTGAATTCCGGAAATTGACGAAAAAACCGCCGGTTTCGCGTGCCCGCGGCCAAAGAGGCTACCGCACCGGCGCGTATTCCCCGTGCCCTTCCCCGCTGAAATGGAACCTGAGGAAGTTCGATGTGTGGAAATGCAGGTATCTCGCATACCCCCAGTCGCGCACCCTCCTCATGGAAACGTAGATGTGCGCATCCGGCACGTAAGCGACCTTGCCGTGCGGCACTACCCTCTTTATCAAGTCCGTGTCTTCCGCGGTGACGAGGTCCGTGTTGAACCCCCCTGCCTTGCGGAATATGTCGCTGCGCACCGCCATGTTGTCCGCGACCACGAAGTGGAACCCTAGGCGGGAGAGCCCGTGGCCCAGCGGCTTCAGCACCCCTGCGGAAAACAGCCTCTCGGCCCAGTTGCCGTCGCGCGGAAGCACCGGCCCCATCGAGGCGACGTGCGTCCCCCCGAGTATCGGCTCCACCAGCCGGTCCAGCCAGTGCGGCTCCATGTGCACGTCCGCCCCGGAGTTCACTATTATTCCCCCGAGCGCGGCCTCAGCGCCCTTCTGCCTGCCCGCGGATATGGTCCTCTTCGGCTCATAGACCGCCCTCGCCCCGTACCTCTCCCCTATTTTCACGGTGCGGTCCTTTGAGCGGCCGTCCCCCAGTATGATCTCATATGAAAGCGAGGTTTTCTGCGAGGTGAGCGCGTTCAGCGCATCCTCTATGTATTTCTCCTCGTCAAGGGTGGGTATTATTATGGAAACATCGGGCCTCCTGGCCATGTAATTATCCCTTCTTCGCCCTATTTAAATATTCCAGTGCGGCGTCCGGGCCCTCAAGCAGCCGCTCGAAAAGCTCGTCCGGGTCGAACAGCGAAATCCTCCCCGAGAGCTTCTCTCTCAGCCGCTTGCCCGCAAGCTCGCGCACCGAAAGCCGCTCCTCCCGCAGTTTCCGTATCTCGCCTATTTCGCTCTTGAGGAAGCGCTCATTGAGCTTGTTGTCCACGAATGTGAGGTGCCCGGAGGGAAGCGCGAGGTCGCTGGGCTTCAGCCCCTTTGCCAGCGTCCCCGTAAGCTTAAGCCGCAGGATTGCCTCCGGCCTGCCTTCTTTCAGTTCCGCAATTTTCGCGCCCGCCGCCTTCCTCACCCCCTCCAGCGGTGCATCCCTGAATTCCATCTCCTCGAATAGGAATTCCCTGCAGGGGATGGGCACGAACTCGTGCTCCCGCGCCCTGGTATCGTAGAGCACGTACCCCCGCGGCGCAGTTTCCTCCTTTGTGAGCTGCGTAATAACCGTGCTCCCAGGCACGATGAATCTGCCTCCGAGCGCCTCCTTGCGCGAATGGATGTGCCCGTTCAATACCAAGTCAAATGGCAGCCCGTCCACGTCATCCAATTTGAGCAGGTCCTCGCCGAAGACGAATTCCTTGAACGACTGGTGGAGCATCAGCGCCGAGAAAATGCCCTCCGGCACCTCCACGCCCTCCATGAACTTCGTGAGCGCAACTTTCCCCAGGTCATCCGGCACATTCCCCAGCCCGGCAAGGAAAATCTTCTCCCCGGCCGCTTCCACGGTTTTCCCCGGGCCGCCGTGCAGGTAGTTCACGAGCCCCGCCCTTTCCATGAATTCGACCGGGTTGAGCGCGCCCCTGCTTCTCCTCTCGTGGTTCCCGTGTATTGCGTATACCGGCCTGCCGAGCTTCCTGAACATGCCTGCCGCGCGCCCCAGCACCGAGAGGTTCGGGATGCGCGTGTCAAACAGGTCCCCCAGGAAAAGGATGATGTCTGCCTTCGAATCCGCGTCCAGGAACGCCGCTTCCGCCTGCGCAAAGCTGTCCTCCGCGAACCGCGGGTAGCCGAGGTGCGTGTCGCCGATGGCCGCTATCTTCAGGGGAACACCGATGCGCATTCGCTGCCAAAGCTAAAAAAGCCAGCGCAGGGGCGATGCAAATGCTTAAAAATGCGCTTCCCTTATCTGCGAGTCCTATGAGGCCAGCAGGGAAGCCCCGCCTGCAGGGTGTGCCCAGCGAAAGGGGCGGGCGCTACGCCCGCTTCAGCAGCACCAGGCAGGGCCGCACAAGGGTGTTTGAGGCGCAGCGCGCCCTTTTCGGGCAGGACAGCGGCGGCAGCCACAGGATGGCGAGGCACTTCCTCGAAAGCACTGAAGAAGAAAGCAGGGTTGATGCATTCCTCGCGCTGCTCGCGCACCCGGAGGAAGGCACGCGCAAGTGGGTTGTGGCCCAGCTCAGGAAAAGCCGGGAGCTGCTTGACCTGGGCAAGGTAGGGTTTGTGGTTTCCCATCTCCGGAGGCCGGAGCCGGAGCTCCGCGTGACCGCGGCGGAGGCGCTTTCGGTTTCCGCTTCCCCGGAGGACGCAGGCAGGATACTCCTCGAGTTTGTGAAAGCCGAGGAAAGGCCCCAGGTGGTTAGCAGGGCGATAGAGCTGCTCGGGGAGCTCCGCAGGGCAAAATTCGTAAAGCCTGCGCTGGAGCGCATGAGGAGGGACCCGAAATACAGGCTCCACTGGGAGCTGCTTGACATAGTGCTGGACAGGACCCTCACCGGAATCCCGCTGCCCCCCGAGGAAATATACCTTCGGACGCTCAGGGAGGCGCTTGAGCGGGCGAAGAGGAAGGAAGCAGGGCGGAAAGCACAGGGAGAAGGGGGCTCCGGGGAGGGCAATTCGGAGGGCCAAGCCCGCATGGTGCTCAAATGCCCGAGTGGGGCATGCTCCGCAACTGAAGAATATAAAAAACGTATCAGGCAACAATAGCCGCATGGGTTCTGCGCCTAAAACAAGGCCCAAATTCCTTGATGTGCTGGCTGCCGCATTCAGCCCCGCGGCGCGCGCAGAGGCGAGGAGGAGGCGGGAAGAGGAGAAGCAGAAGCGCGCGGCAGCAAATTTCAACAGCTACAAGAAGATGCTTTTCGGCCCCGACATGAAAGGCCGCGAAAAGGCAATGAAGTTCCTGGATGGCTTTGGGGACCCGCGCAAGGTCCGGCTCTTCATAAACATGCTGCTCGTGGACGATGACGCGCTCCGCGAATGGGCGGTCGCGCAGATAGGCAAGAACCGCGAGCTCTTCGACGACGGCTTCCATCCGGACTTCGAGCGCATGGGCGGGATGATGCTTGCGCACAGCATCCCCGAATCCTCGGAAGACCCGTTTTCCAGGCGCCTCCTTTCCTTGATTGACGCGATGTACGCGGCCGGCCGGCCTCTGGAGGCCATTCCCTACCTGTGCTCGCTGATGCAGAGGCCCAAGATAGAGTGGAACGAGCCGGTGGTTTACAGGGTGCTCGACATCCTCGGGGAATGCATGGCCGCCGGCGGCTCCGAGCAGCGGGCCGCGGGGCACCTGCTGAAATACATGCTCAAGGTGCCCAGGTTCACTCCCTACAGGGAAGACATACGGGACAAGCTGGGCGTAACCATCGCATAACTGCCACATTCCTCCGTAATCCATACCTTTATATAGTAGTTATGACGTAATAATATACGGAAAGAAAATGAACAGCCAGATTAATTTATCTAACAGCCTGTTGCAGGACCTCGCTACGGACAGGCGCACCGCCAGGCTGAAGCGCTGGTGGGAAGCGCTCAAGGGAAATGATGACTCCCAGTGGCCCACCGCGATGAGGAAGCTGGAGAAGATGGAGGACCCCCGCCTGATAAACGTGTTCGCGGACCTCCTGGACCACAAGGCCCCGGAAGTGCAGCAGTGGGCTCTGAAGAACATTGCGCGCATGAAGAGAATGGAGCTGTCAAAGAAGACCTTCTCAAGCATGGTGAAGCTCACGAGGTCCAAGGACCTCCATACCCGGGAGCTGGGGCTGAAGGCGCTCGTTGCGCTGGACATGCCCGCGCTCACCGCGCCCCATATAGAAAAAGTGCTCCTGAACGTGAAGAACGCCGACCCCGAGCAGGAGAAACTGCTCATCGCCGGCATCAGCGCGCTCGCGGAAAGCGGCGACCCCACCGGGGAGAAAATCCTCCGCAAGATGGCCGCGGGTTCCCGCTTTGCGGCGGTCAGGCGGGAGATACAGGAAGGGCTCCGCGCCTTCAACTAATCTTTTTAAACCTGCCCAGTGATGTGTTTTGCATGGTAGAGGAGATAATCTTCTTCACGATAATAATCGCGATTGTGGTAATCCTTACCTACCTCCTCACCAAGTGACGCAATTCCGGAACCATTTAATATTCATATTCCCCAATATGCCTCTCAAAGGTGGGGAGCATGAACAAACCTCCGGTCTTTGGGGAGAGAAGAAGATTTGAAAGGTCCAATCCTTTTGCGCTCAGGAAGCCGAATTCCGCTGGGCCGTGTGAGGCGGGGGGCTGCCTCGCGTGCAGGCCCAAAATCGCCGGGCTGCGGCTCTCAGAAGCGGAAGAGCGCGTCGTGGGCGTGCTGAGTTCCTTCGATTGGAATGAGGACGCCGCCAGGAAGCTGATACTGTTGAAGCGCGCGGTTTTCATGACGGGCGACAGCGCAGTCACCGAAAAAATGGACTGCGCCACGGAGTGGACTGTCCTGAAGGAGAAAAAGTCCGGGCTCGAGGTTTCGGTTTCCGTTTCCGAAGGCAGCATACGCCTCTCTGCATCCCACTACGCCCCGGAAAACGGCGGCAATTATTTCTACCATTCGCTCTGCGAAGGAGTGTTCTCGGTTTTCAGCAATGCCAGCATATCTATCAAAAAGAAGGAAGACCGCGAAACCCCCGGGATGTGCACCAGAAGCCTCGAGGCTTTGCTGATTGCCCGCCCCGTGCGCAGCGAATTCGTGGGCTGCTGAGCGCAAATCATTTAAAAGCATTTAGCACATACAGTTCTTTCGCGCAGCACATTCTGTGCCGGGCCCGTAGCTCAGTCTGGTGGAGCGTTCGACTGATAGAGCCTTTTGGCGTTGGCCCTTCAAGCCATGCCGCGGCTCTGGAAATCGAAAGGTCCAGAGTTCAAATCTCTGCGGGCCCAACCAGGAGGGGGAGGGTTCCCCCTCCTAGTTGAACCTACCCCCTCGTTAGTGGAGGATTCTAGAGCTTAATTATCGTTTTTTGTATTTCCAGTAATCCATTTTTCAGAACATTTAAAAGAAAAATGGTGCAATAGGGATATGATTGTGGTGGGTTTTCATGAAAAATGAAATGCGCAGAATCCAGAAGGATGGGATTGCAGGCAAGCCCAAAGGCATCGGCCCGTGCAGGGCAGGCGGCTCCGCAGTGCTTACTGAAGCGCGCAGGGGCATGGAGGCCCGCCTTGCGAAGGGCACCGCGAACATGGTGAAGCTCGCGGGCATTACCGAAAAGGACCGTGCAATAATAATAACCGACGGCCCCAACATTGAGCTGTGCGAGAAAATCGAGGCGGCGGCGAAGGGAAGGGGCGCAAGCGTTGAGCTCCTTTTCGTTGAGGAATTCGGCGAGAGGCCGCTCACCGGGCTCCCCCCTGATTTCGCGATTGAGGTGGAGCCCCTCGAGCCCACGGTCAGCTTCCTCGCGACCAGTAATGTGTTCGATGGCGAGCTGCCGTTCAGGACAGCGCTTGTGAAGCTCCTCATTGGGAAGAAGGAAGACGGCGGCTTCCATGCGAGGCACGTGCACATGCCCATCCTCACCGAAGAGGTGGCGGCGGGCGAGGCGATGACCGCGGACTATGATGAAGTGGCCCGCCTCACGCACAAGGTGCACGAAATAGTCAAGGGTGCGAGGATAATCTCGGTCGTTTCCCGCAACGGAACGAACATCACCGCGGAGTTCGACAGTTCCCTCATCTGGGTCCCATCCGACGGCCGGATGCTCGAGCAGGGAACAATGCACAACCTGCCGGACGGCGAGGCGTTCACCACGCCCGCGACAGTGAACGGCATTTTCGTGACCAACCTCCTTGGCGACTATTTCAGCGGCAAGTATGGCGTGCTGGACGACCCGGTAAGGATATGCATCGAGGGAGGCCGCGCGGTGGATGTCGAGAGCGCAAACGCAGAGCTGGCGGAGGAAGTGCTTAGGTACCTCCTGAAGGGCGAGAACACCCACCGCGTGGGCGAGTTCGCAATCGGCACCAACACCGGGGTCACGAAGCTCATCGGCAACATGCTCGCGGATGAAAAGGCCGCGGGCGTGCACATCGCATTCGGCGACCCGCTCGGCCACCATACGGGCGCAAGCTGGAAGGCGGACCAGCACTGCGACATGGTTGCCCAGGGCACAACGATAATCGTGGACGGCAATACTGTAATAATGAGGGACGGGGAATTCCTTATCTGATTTTCCCCTCTTTTTCAAATAATGCCTTCCACCAGCGCGTGGCACACGCCGCACGAGCCCCTTTCCAAAAATATTTCTATTGCTTCCCTTTCATTCCCTTCCAGCGCGGCCAGCCCGATCGGGCCGTTCGTGACGAACTCCATCGCCCGTTCGCTCCACGCGAGGTCCTCCGCGATTTCAAACGTGTCCTGCCGGGTGAGGTCGCCGAAGACGAATCCGCCCAGGTCGCACAGGTGGAGCCCTCCGCTTTCGGTTATTGCCATTATGTGCCGGGCCATCGACCTTTTGTCCGCAATCACATGCTCCCCGCTAACAACATACCTCACCCGCGCGGCATCGCATGAGGTCTTCCACCTTACGTCCCCTTCCAGCCGGAATCCCCTGCCTATGCCGGCTATCTCGTAATCGTCCCTCCGCTCTATGGTTTCAATCCCGATTTTTTCGTATTCAGGCATACGGGCCGGTTTCGGATGGAACTGGTCATGGGAATAAAAAAGCATTATCCTGTCGTTCAGGGGCCTGAGGCTCCTCAGTATGAAATCATTGCAGATTGTGCCGTTTGTCACTACCACTGCCTTGGGCGCTTCCGCGCCCATTCCCCAAAACGTGCCGTTTGCCATTGAGACGACTTCCGCAACAAATTTCGGGTTGAGCATCGGTTCCCCACCGTTTATCCCCAGGAACCCGACCTTTCCTTTTTCCGCGAGCGGCTTCAGGTTCTTCAGCACCAGCGCCGCAGTCTCCGGCCGGGCAACCAAAGTTTTGCTGGGGCCGGAATCCGTATAGCAATGCCTGCAACTGAGATTGCAGTTCCTCCCCGAGCGCAGCAGGAACCCGGACTTCCTCTCCCCGCGCAGGGCCCTTATCACGCCTGCCTCCCGGGGCCCCATCCTTTCACGCCTCACGAAACGCATGCTATTATTTATGCCCCCGGGCGTTTATAAAGTTATTCTGAATGTTCTTTTGAGGGGAATATGGGATGGTTAATAAACGTTTCCCGTTATAGTTTTCAGCAGGGTGGAATTTTTATGAAACCGCAACTTTCAAAGGAACAGAAGCACCGCCAGAAGCAGTTCAGGGCGCGCGCAGTGAAGCTCGCAAAGCACCTTCTCCCCTCCGACAGGGAGCTCCACGGGCTTGCGCGCAGCAATGCGAACTGCGCAAAGCAGATGGCGGCCGCGTTCAGCGGGCGCAGCATGCTCCTCCCAGCAACGAGGAAGTTCTTCGAAGGCTTCAACGGTGAAGGCCCCCTTCCGCACTCTATGCGCCAGCGCGAGATTGCGGAGTTTATAACTTCCTTGGACGACCCGGGCAAGATGATTGCGGCGCTTGATGCGTTTGTGCCGGCCATAATAACCACCGGCAGCGACGCAATTGTGATGGAGCTGATGGAGAAGATGCAGCACAGGCAGGTAAAGCTGGCAATGGACCACCTGAAGCGCGCCCCCGAAGAGACAGGGGCAGGGGTGTTTGCCGCAATCCTGGACCTTGCGCGCACTGAAGTGGATTTGCGCTCATTTGGCCGCGTGCTCAAGGAAACGAACCGGAAAGTGGTTGTGCCCCTGAGCCAACAGCCCGCTTTCCCCCATGATGTGGAAGTGAAAGTCAGGGAGAAGATGCACGACCTCCGCATATCCGAAATAGAGCGCCTGCAGAGGCATGCTGAGAGGCAGGCTTTCCTGATAAGGAAGGTTTCCTAGAAAAAAATGCAGGGCGGGTTGTGCCCGCCTGCTTCACTGCCGAGAGACAAAAGCGCTAATTCTTCTTTCCGTTCGAGAGCAGTGCGAGCGCCCTGTCGTCCATGAACGCTTCCGGCCCGCCCATTTCTCCCTTGCTGAACTTCTGGCGGACGCTTTCGGGTATCTGCACTATCGGCTTGCGGCCCTGGCCGAATCCGCCCTCTTCCCTGCGCCGGGGAGGCCTGAGAATTCTATCTGTATTTCCCGCGCGCGGCCTCTGCTGCGCGTTTCCGTTTGCAGCGGCCACACCCCTGAAGACAGTCATGGCATTATCTGCGCTGTTTCTGCAAATAAAACTAGTGTTCCTGTTGAAACACAAATTTAACTAATCTGTTTAAAATAAAACAAAGTCATTGCCACCCGCGGAGGATGCGCGAATAGGCATCTGCAAGCCGGAACAGCCCCTTCCTGCTCACCCATTCTTCCCCCATGTGCGGGTTCCCTCCCACCGGGCCGAGGGAAACCACAGGCGCCTCTGAAGCGAGCACGCACTCGTCCGCGACCGAAAGCCCGCTCGCGAAGTTCTGCGAGGGATAGACGGGAAATACCAGTTCGGAAACTCTCTTCACCGCGGGGTGGGTGCTCGGCACAGCATAAGGCTCGAGGTAAGGAGTTTCCCGCGGCCTCAGCCGCACCTCCGCGCTCGCCCTCAGCCCCAGCGAGCCAATGTATCCCTCGAGCGAGCGCAGCGCCGATTCCGCGGTCTCGTCCCCCACGAGGTGCCTGTCCAGCACTATGGTGCATTCTTCGGGATAGGAGAGCGAGCGCTCCCCTCCGCTTATCTCCCTCACGTACTGCGTCGCCCTTCCGTGGAATATGTCGCGCGGCATCTCCATTTCCGAAAGCGCCGCAACCAGCCGCGCTGCCTCGTCAATTGCATTGATTCCCCCGCCGTGCGCTGCGTGGCAGGAAGCGCCGCGCACCCTTATGTCGAATACGCAGCGCCCCCGCCTGCCGAGAAGCATCGTGCCTTCCCTCTGCACGGTGGAGTCGTTTATCTCCGGGACAAGTATCGCATCGCAGCCGCGGAAGAAGCCGGATTCGCGCAGCGCGTGCGCGCCCCGGGAATCGCATTCCTCGTCCACGCCGAACGCGATGCGCACGCGAGCATTGCATTCCTTTTCCGCGGCCCTGAGGATTGCCCATATCCCGCCCTTCATGTCGTACGCCCCGAGGCCGATGAGGCGGTCGCCCTCCTGCCTCAGCCTGAGAGGGTCCGCTTTCCATTCGCCCAGCGCGGGCACGGTGTCCATGTGGCCATAGAACCCAAGCACTCCTCCAGCGCGCCCATCATTTCCTGCCCCGGCGCACTCCGCACCGTTCATCCCGGTGCCGCCCCCCGCGCCGCCGCTTCCTTCGCGCTCCGCAAGCACGTTGTGACGCCCCCCGGCAACCTCCTGCATGCGCACGCGGAAGCCCCTCTCTTCCAGCAGGCCCGCGAGCAGCTCGCCCATGCTCTCCTCGTTCGGAAATTCCGAGCTGGTCCCCACAAGCCTTGCAAGCAGTTCCATCTACATCACCGGGTCGTAAAGAACGTGCAGGTTCTCGTGCCTGCCCTCCTGGCCGAACGCCCTCCTGTCGCCTTCTATCGTGCAGTGCTGCATCAGCGTCCCTCCGTAATGCATTCCCGCCCTGAGCGAGGAGCGGTAGGAGCCGGGCTCCTCCGCGCGGTTCTCCGCGTAGATTGCCGCATCGGGCCATACCTCCCGCGTCGCGCCGATTGCCGCCCGCTGCAGCATCGTCATCAGCCCCCTGCCGCGGAACTCCGGCTCGGTTGCGAACTCACTGAGCTCGCAGAGCCGGAGCCGCACGTGCTCCACGTCCACCGCCGCGCGCTCCGCAACGAGGGAAGAAACGATGCGGCCGCCCGCCCTTGCCACGAAGCACAGGTTCGCGTCGTCCGAAAGCACGTCCCTCACCGTATCGAATTCAATCGGGAAGATGTAGCTGGTGAATGCCTGCCTCCAGAGCGAAACCAGCGCGCGCACGTCCTCCCTGCTGTCCGGGGAGGGCGCGTCTATGGAGAACCCTTCCGCCGCGGAACCGCCTGAACCCCGATGCGATTCGATTGCAGCGCGCAGGTCCTCCCTCTCCGCGGCCAGCACTCCGGGGGCTGGTGCCCTCTGCCCGGTGTTCCTCCCCAGATATACTATTGCGTATTCGCGGTGCGGGATTGCCGCCTCCGCTTCGAATCCTTCCGCCGCGGCGGAGTCCATCGTCCGCCTCAGCCCCGCAGCCGGCGCAAGCACCCGCAGCGTCCCGCGCCCCGCACCGTGCGCCTCCATCATCCTGCGCACGCCCTGCAGGAGGCGGCACATTCCCTCAGGCTCCGCAATCCTGTTGTGGAATCCCTTTATGCGGCCGTTCCTCCCGTCATAGCGCGGCGCGCCCGCGCCTATGGAGCCCGAGGGCCCCTGCTGCCTGCCTTGGATCATTCCCGCTGGAAGCCTCATAATGCTGTTTTGTTTTGTCCATGCAAATATAGCTAGCGTTTGAGGGAAAACTGAAAAATGAACAATAGATATAAAAACTTAACAATATGTAATATATGTATGGTCACAATAGCAAACGTTGTAGAGAAGATGGTGAAGGAAAACCCCTCGCTTGAAATCGCCCTCGCGAAGGGGCTCATCAGCTATTCCAAGCTCGCGCGCTACCTCAAGAAGGAGGTGGAGAAGGAGACCGGGAAGAAGGTGAACGACCCCGCGATAATAGTTGCCCTGAAGCGCATGAGCGAAAAGGCGGAAAAGATGTACGAAGGGAAGCAGGAGTTCTCCGCCGAGGAAATAAGCACAAGCTCTGACATCATGGAAATCACCGTTGTGCGCTCCGCGAAGATACCCAAGATAATCGGCGCCCTCAACGAGCTGGAGGAGGTGGGGAAGGGCGCGGTGCTCAACGTGATACAGGGCAATCGCCAGACCACGTTCATCTTCAGCAGGAAGATTGAGGATAAGGTGCGCGCGGAGCTTTCAGGCGAGAAAATAGTTGCGGAACTCTCCGGCCTTGCGCAGATCTCCATCTCCTTCGGGAAGAAGATGTTCGAGACGCCCGGCTTCATCGTCTACATACTGAAGGAAATCTCGTGGAACAGCATCAACATAATCGAAATCATCTCCACGTACACCGAACTGGCCCTGATAGTGAAAGAAGACGACGTGATGAAGGCGTACAGGATACTGAGGAAAATACTGTTCTAGGGCTTCCGCGCGCTCTCCTCGAGAATCCTGCGTATCCACGATTCATGCAGCTTGTCGAACTCTTCGCCGAGCATGTCCATGATGACGAGGTCGTATTCCGCCCTGCCCACGACGCGCGCCTTTCGTATCCTTCCGGCCTCCTTGAACCCGATTTTCTTGTAGGCCTTCACCGCGCGGTCATTGATTTCGTTTACGCTCAGCCGGACGTTGTTCAGGTTGATTACGTTGAACGCATAATCCAAAAGTAGCACCATTGCCTCCCGGCCGTAGCCCTGGTTCCAGAACTTCGGGTTGCCGATGAATATGCGCGCCTCCCCGATTTCGTTCCTCTTGTCTATGCCCACCAGCGAGCACGCACCCAGCAGCTTGCCCGTCTCCATGCTCACGATTGCGAAGTCAATCTGAGTGTCGTCGTGTATGCTCTCGTCGTACCACTCCAGCACGTTCTCGTCCGCAAGCATCTGGTCGAATTCGCGCATGAACAGGCTGAGCCGCGGGTCGTTCAACCATCTCTTGAAATATGGAAGGTCCTCCTTCTCGAGGACCGCAAGCCCAATCCTTTCCCCCCTCATCTTGAGCGCTCTCTTCTCAACCATGCTCCACACCTCAGGAAAGGAAAAATGCACGCAACCCTTTAAAATCTAGCCATATTCGGTGCAGTTCCCCCCGCATTCTATCTTTATCGCCGGCTCTTCCGGCTCCGCCGAGCAGTACCCATTGTTGCAGTGCATGCCCGGAGGGCAGTCCCCGTCTTCGGAGCACTCCTCTTCCGCCCCGGCTTCCACGGGAAGGCACAACCCGTCCACGCAGGGCATCCCCGCGCAGTTGCTGTCCTCCGTGCACTCGTACCCCTTTGCCTCCCCTTCCCACGGGGTGCAGTATCCGTTCAGGCAGTATTCCCTGAAGCCGCACTCATTGTCCGTTATGCAGTCCCCTCCCGCCGGCTCGGTGGGGAAGGGCGTACAATACCCCTCTTCGCAGTAAGTGGAGTTGCCGGCGCAGTCTTCGTCCAGGCGGCATTCAGGCCCGAACGGCCTCCCCTGCCACTGTATGCACCTCCCGTGCAGGCAGAACTCGCCCCCCATGCATTCTTCGTCAGAGGCGCATCCGCCCCCGGCGCCGACCCCGACGCATTTCCATTCAAAGCAGTATTTCCCTTCAGGGCACTCCGGGCTGCTCATGCATTCCGCGTCCGCAGGCGGCTGCACAGGGATATGTCCATCCCCGTCTTCCGCACCAGCTCCCGCACCTTCCTCAGCCCCCGCAGTTCCCCCCGCAGCTTTGGTGCCGTTCATTCCCGGCCCTGCAGCATCCGTTCCCCCCGCCCCAGGCGCCTGCGCGCCTTCCGGCTGCGCGGTGCAGCCCATGAGCAGGAATGCCAATGCAAGTGCAAAAACAGCCCTTCCGAACATGGCCCAAAGTTGCAGATTAAAACTTATAAACCTATTCGGAGCAGTGGAATAATGAGGATAGTGGTCGGCCTCGGGGGGAACGCAATCCTGCGCAAGGGCGAGCGGGGGAGCGCCCTCGAGCAGCGCAAGAACATCGCGCGCACTGCTTCCGAAATATGCAAAATCCTCCAGCTCGGCCACGAGGTAGTGGTTACGCACGGCAACGGCCCGCAGGTGGGCAACCTCCTCACCCAGCAGTACGAGGCGAAGGGAAAGGTGCAGGCGATGCCCATGGACGTGTGCGGCGCAATGACGCAGGGACAGCTTGGTTACATGATACAGCAGGAGCTCGAGAACTCCTGCGGCATACGCGCTGCGACCGTAATCACGCGCTGCCGCGTGGACCCTGCAGACCCCGCGTTTTCGCACCCCTCAAAGCCCGTCGGCCCCTTCTACAGGAAGAAACGCGCGGGCATGGTGCTCGATTCCGGCAGGGGCTACCGCAAGGTCGTGCCGTCCCCCAAGCCGGTGGAGATACTGGAGATGGAGGAGATACGCACCCTCGCGGATTCCGGCTTCACCGTAATCGCCTCAGGGGGCGGGGGCGTCCCCGTAGTGCAGAAGGGCAAAAAGCTCATCGGAGTCGATGCCGTAATAGACAAAGACCGGGCCGCACAGGCGCTCGCAACCGCGCTGAATGCCGACACTCTCCTGCTTGCAACCTCAATAGATTCCGTGCGCCTGCACTTCGGCAAGAGGGGCGAGCGCAAAATCCGGCGCATGGGCGTCCCCGAAGCTGAAAAATACTTGGAGCGCGGCGAATTTGCAGAAGGGAGCATGAGGCCCAAGGTGGAGGCCTCGGCCGCATTCGTAAAAGGCGGAGGGAAGTCTGCCATTATTTGTGATACAAAGGATATGCTCAAGGCGCTCCGAGGCAAGGCCGGCACGACCATTAGGTAGCTTTATTAAACACTTCTTATCACTACTATTGTGCATGGACTACAAGCAATTTGAGCCCTACCAGATACTCGGGGTAAATCCCGATGCATCTGAGAATGAAATCGCCAGGGCATTCAAGAAGCTGATCATGGTCTGCCACCCGGACGTCCATCGCGGCGAAGAATCCCAGGCAAACCACTGGACGAGGGTACTGATTGAAGCAAGGGACGAGATGCTCCGCAGGTGCAGGGCAGGCTACCCAAATGCAGGCGCAAGGCAGGCTCAGCCCGGCAGCGGCCCAGAGGGAGGGGGGTTTCCCGCATGGATTGCTGAATTCATTGAAAGGATGTGCGACTATTATTTCTCTCCGAGTTTGCGGAATATGGAGCTGAGGGAATATACGGAACTTCTTGAAACCGGATACATGCCCGCGGTTTCCACGAATGAACTTATGGGCCAGATCGAAGAAATGGCTTCTCCAATATACAAGTATATGCCTGACAACTTGCTGAAATTGAAGCTGAGCTATGAAGGGATACGGGTACATGAAGGGGGCGGCGCGCTGTATGAGGCGCATTTGAAGGCATACATGAAAATCGGGGAAAAGCTTTCGGATGCGATTAAAAGGGCCGTGCGGCTGGCTGCCGAGAGGGACCTGGAGGATATAGAACTGCTCTTCTTGGACAACCTTGGCGACCTGCTCCGCTGGTCCACTGTGCAGGGAAACCGTTTCATGAAAAGCGAACTTGAGGAAAAATTAGGTGGACAGTTGTTCAAAAGCGGAGATTCCACTGCGTTCTGCAAAATCCTGCTCGAAGAGATGGAGGCATACCATCTCCTGGGGAATCCCAGGGAAAGGCAGCTGGACTGGGGCTTCCAATTTGGCTGCAGCCTCCCGGGTGTGGGGATCTACGATGATTTCCGCGATCTGGTGCAGGAGAAAATGCGCTGCAGGAAAGGGCCGTTCAAGAAGCTAAGGAGAAAATGGCATATGCGGCGGTTCGAGCGCAAGCACCCTGAGCTCGCAAAGGTAAAGTTGTAAATCCTTCCCTTCTTTCTATCCTCATGCTAATAGTTGCCCACTACGGCGAAATAGCCATAAAGGGGAAGAACAAGCGCAGATTCGAGGAGCTGCTCCTGAGAAACATCCGCCGCGCATGCAGCTGCACCGCAAAGATAAAGGAATCCCGCATCCTCATTGATGCGCACGGGAAGAACGCGCTGGATGCAGTGGGCACGGTATTCGGCATTGAAACCTATGCAGAAGCGGTAGAGGCAAGGCCTGATTTGGAGGCAATCTGGAGCACGGTAAGCAAAATGGGCGGCCTCCTGCGCAGGAAGCGCATCCGGGTGGACACAAAGCGCGCGGACAAGCAGTTCCCCATCAAGTCGCCTCAAGTGAATGCGGAAATAGGGAAGCGCATAGTGGAGGGCTTCGGCTGCGGCGTGGACCTCGAAAACCCCGACGTTACGGTGCACATAGAGATAGGGAGGAATAAGGCCTACGTTTACACGGACAGGAGGAAGGGCCTTGGCGGCCTCCCGGTGGGCTCCTCCGGGAAAGTGCTCTGCCTCTTCTCCGGGGGAATAGACTCCCCGGCAGCCGCATGGATGATGATGAAGCGCGGCTGCGAAGTGGATTTCCTGCACGTGCACCCCTTCGAAAAAAGCTCCAAAGTGAAAGGCACGAAAATAGAAAAGCTCATACATTCCCTCAACAGGTTCCAGGGCCCCTCGGAGCTGCTGCTCGCCCCCTATTCCGAATTCTACAGCCGTTCTTTTGGGGTGGGCAGGGGCTACGAGCTCGTCGTTTTCCGCCGCTTCCTCTACCTCCTCGCGGAAAAGATTGCAAAGGAAAAGAAATACCTCGGGATCGTGAGCGGCGATTCCCTCGGGCAGGTCGCAAGCCAGACGCTCCACAACATAGCCGCAACCCAGTGCGGCCTTTCCGTGCCGATTTTCCGCCCGCTCATTGGCCTGGACAAGAATGAGATAATCGCAGTTTCGAAAAAGGCCTGCCTTCTGGAGCTTTCCCTTGGGAAATACAAGGACTGCTGCTCCCTCGTTGCGGTGCAGCACCCCGCAACTCGGGCAAAAAGGGACAAGGTCGAGAAGATGCTCGAAGAGATGGAAGGCGGAAAAGCAATTGAGGAAACTATAAAGAAGCTGAAGATTTTGAAAGTAAACTAGATTTTCCAGCCCTCGTAAACCGCCTGGCCCCCAGTAACCCCCTTTGCCTCGAGCACTTCCTTTACCGCATCCACCATCGCTACCGGCCCGCACGCCATGTACCTGTATCCTGAAAGGTCGTGCAGCACCTCTAAGTAATCCTTCTCGGCAAACCTGCCCGCGCGCCCGCGCCAGTTCTTCGGCACCTCACGCGTCAATGTGGGGATGACCTTGATGTGCAGGTTCCTCCCCTCAATGTCGAATATCTCCTGGTGGTAGGGCATTTCCTCGAGGCTGCGCGCGCAATAGAACACCACGAGCTTCTCCGAAGCCTTCCCGTCCGCAAACCTCATTGCGCTCATTGCCGGCGTAATCCCGACCCCGCCGCATATGAATGCAGTCGGCTTGTTTTCATCGTACTGGAAAGGGCCGAACGGCCCGTCCACGCTGAACTCCTGCCCGGGCTCCAGCCCCGGGAGCCTTGAGGTGAACTGCCCGCCGATGTTCTTTATGCAGAACTCCAGCTCCGCATTCTCGGGCGAGGACGCAATTGAGTAAGGCCTCTTTGCCACGCATTCGCCGCCCTCCATTATCCCGAGGTTCACGAACTGCCCGGGCTTGAACGTGAGCTGGTGCTCATCCACGGGGCCCATAACCAGCTTTGCCATGTCCGGCCCTATGGGCTCGTTTGAAATAAGCGTGTACCTCCTGCTTCCCATGTTCATCCCCACTGCTCAAACGACATGTTCTTTTCCGGGATTTTGAGCTCGGAAAGCATTGCCTTCACCCTGTTCACGAACGGGATTGGCCCTGCGATGTAGTATTGCGCGGACTTTGAGCCCTTCACCGCCGCGATGTCCCGTGCGGCAAGCTCGCCCAGCTTCCCGTCCCAGTTCAGGGGCTTCTCGGCGAGCAGCGCCATGCCCACCTTCACCCCTTTCTGCTTTGCGAGCTTCCTGAGCCCCTCCTCGTCCGGGATGCTTGCGCGGTTCGCGCTTTCGCTGAGTATGATGATTTTCGGCCGTGTGCGCGAAGCCATCAGTTCGGAAACCATCGCATGCACCGGCACCAGCCCGAGCCTTTTCGCCACGAATACTGCGGTGCCGCTCTTCTTCCTGATTTTGAATTTCCCGTGCGGGCCGTCCACGAATATTTTTGAGCCCTTCTTCTTTGCCGCGAGCTCGGCCTTCACCTTGGTTGCGGTGTCGAGCACGAACCTTAGCTCCTTGTCTTTCGGCCCGGAATAGAAATACAGCACCGCGAATTCCCTGGAATTCCTTGCGGGGAGCACTTTTGCGACCTGCCCCCCCGAAAACTTGAGCTTCCCCCTTTCCGGCTTTGCGGTGAGCACGTAGAATGCACCCTTCCGTTCCACGCCCAATACCTTGCATGCGCGCAATGCCATGCCCCGCCTTCGGCGAAGAGGGTTAAAAAGTTTTCCCCTACTCGGCTTCCTTCTTTTTCAGGTTGCAGCTTTCCGCATCGCTCGTTTCGAACGTTTCCGAAACCACGAACACGTCGTGGCAGTTGCCGTTTGCGTCGAGCGCGCAAAGCTTGTCAGCGCCGTGCTTCTTCACGGTGCCCTTGCCCGCCTTGCAGATTTTCGCGCATCCGCCGCCCTCATCGGAAACGCACATCTCCACGCTCTTCACGCCGCCGTCCATTGAGCCGCACGCAGCAGCAATCACGATTGCGCCTGCAACGAGGCACCTGTTGGCGAAATCCCTTGCCGGCCCCCTCCGCCTGGCAGCCTCCCCCGCATCCCGGCTGACGGTTCCCCTCTTCATGAAGATATTATTACCACAAAAATCTATTTAAATACACCGAATTACTCGCCCATCTCCGCCAGGTCGCGCGCAATCATCTTCGCCTGCTCCCACGAGATGGAATAGCTCCCCTTTGCCTCCCTGAAAACCGAGAGCGGAACGAAGAGCCAGCGCTCCCTTTTCCTCTTCCACGCGACGTAAGTGGTAATCCCCGCCTCCTTTTCCCAGCCCTTCAGGTTGTCGAACTGGTCCCTGTCCAGGCTGAGCCGCTCGGAATCCCGCGCCTTTGCCTCAATTGCGTATTGCAGCCCATGCCTGAACGCAAGAATGTCCGGGGAAAGCGAGTTCACGCCGCTTCCCGCGGCGCGCATTACGAGAAACCCCCTGTCCGAGAACTGCTTAATCAGGTCCCTTTCGGCACGTGCGCCCTTCACGTAGCCCTTCACCATTTCACAACGCCCCGCGTGCCGTCCACTTCAACCTTCATGCCGTTCTCAAGGAAATCGTAAGGGTCCTTTTCCAGCTTGTCCACCAATGGTATGCCCGCAATTATCGCGCCCACCGCAATGATTGTTTCCGCCTCGAGGTTGATTATCGCTGCGGGCGCAGCCCCGTTCTTCTTCAATTGCAAAATCATGTATGAGCCCACGGTGGAGCCCTTCCCCCGCGGGAAAACAAGCACCTTCCCCGCGATGTTCTGCCTCTCAAGCTCGTGGTTCTTCTCCACCACCTGCCCGGTCTTCGGGTCTATGCTCCCGAGGAACGAGATGGGGTCGCCCGTGATGAGCACCTCTCCCGAGGCCCTGCCCTTTGAAATGCCCCTCCCCTTCACTTCCATATCAGGTCCTCCAGCTTCCCGTACGCAACTTTCTGCCTGCACATGCTCGGCAGGTAGCGTGCGGCCTTTGCCGAATCCGCGCCCGTGCTCCTGTAGCCCATCTTCTCAAGCGGGCTCACCACCATGCAGGTATCCGCAACAAGCTGCCCGCCCGCCTTTTCAATTATTTCCGCAAGCCCCTCCACTTTCGCCTTCTTCTTGATTTCGCGCGAGCAGCACACCCAGAGCGCGCGCTTCAGCTTCTTCCCCTTCACGATGCGCGCAATCTCCCTTATCTCGTCCATGGATGCGTGCGGGCACCCGAGCGTGACTATGTCGCTCTGGCCGTTTGCCTCGTCCACCTTCCCCCTGAACTGCTCCAGGTCTTCCTTCGTAACCACGAGCTCCTCCGCATCCGGGCCCACGCTCCATTCCGGGGTAATCCCCTGCGCCATGAACATCGGGCTCCCGCCCCACGAGGCGAGCGCCGCCCCCAGGTACTTGAGCTCATCTTCGCCCCCTGCAAGCGCCCTGAACGCGGGGATTTTCTTCCCCTTTGCCTTCACCGCAACTACCCCTCCCAGCGCGCCGTAATCAAACCTGGAGGACAGTTTCGCCTCAACCTTCACCACGAGGTCCGCAACCCTGTTCTCTTCCAAATGCAGGCCGTACTCCGGAGTGACGCCGGCAATTGCCGCGCACAGCGCGGAAGGCCCGCCTTCCCTGTTGGTCCTCGCGCCCAGCACGGAATTTGCAAATATCACCGCAGAGCTTTCCGCCCATGCGATGTGCTCGCCTGCTTTCGGCCGTATCCCTATCAGGTATGGCGCGCACGTGCAGGTGGAGGAAATCCCCATTGAAGTGTAAGCATGCATTATGTCAATCTGCTTCCCTGCGAATTCCTGCGGCACCCTCTGCTTCTTCCAGCCGAACCTGTCCATGCCCATCGGGTTGAGGAATGCGGGCACCTCGGCGCTTGCGCCCTTCAGCTTTGCAAACCCCTGCAGGAACTCCAGCCCCGCGTCCCCGATGGTCTTGTAGGAAACCCCCGCAACCTGGACCGAGGAAACGGGCACCATCCTCTCTGCGCCGTAGATTTTCGCAAGCGCCGAAAGTATCTCCATCGCCTTCTGCTTGCCTTCGCCCATCTCGCCGTCAAGCATCTTCTGCTCTTTTTCAGTGAGCTCCAACCTCACACCTCTATGTACTTTTCGGGCTTCTCAATCCTCAGGTATTGCCCCTTCTCAAAGTCCTTCTCCCGGTTGAGGGGCTTCGTCGCGTCCATCCCTGCCTTGGAGGTCATCCTGCTTTCCGGGTCCGCGGACGGGTCCAGCGAGGAGCCCTTCGCCTCCCAGCTGTAGAAATCGCCCTTTGCCTGGAACCTTGTCGCGAGCGCCCACTCGACCTCCAGCGGGTCGTAAATGTTTATGTCGTCGTCCACCACTATTACGCGCTTCAGGGACTTGTGCCCTTCGAATGCCGCCCCAATCGCCTTTTTCCCGTCCGCTTCGCTCTGCTTCTTTATCGCAACCACCGCATGCAGCCACGAGCACCCTCCAGGGGTAATGTTTACGCCCGTGCAGTTCACTTCCTTATTTACTGCGTTGAGTATTGTGGGCTCCCTCGGCATGCCCATGAGCAGCTTGTGCTCCATCGCACCCGGGAGCAATACGTGGAACAATGCATCTGCCCTGTGGTGCACCTGCTTCACCTTCATCACCCTCTGCTTCCGCACGATGTCGTATGTCTCGGTGAGGTCAAGGAACGGCCCCTCGTCCGCCATTTCACCCGTAATCGTGGCGTCCATCACGAATTCCGCGTCCGCGGGCACCTCAATTCCGTTGGGAAGCCTCAGCACCTTCAGCGGCGCGAGCGAGTTCGCGATTTCCAATTCGTTCAGCCCCTTCTGCGAGGAAACCGCGGAGGCGAGCATCACGTTCACCGGAGCGCCAACCACAACCGCAACGTCCAGCTCGCCCCCCGCGCGCCCAATGAACTCGTCCAGGTGCCTGGGCAGTATGCGCACCGAAAACGAATTGCTGTTCAGCTGCATCATGCGGTGGAACGAGCAGTTCTGCCCCAGCTCCGCGTCGCGCGCCATTATTATCCCCGAGCAAATGTACGGCCCGCCGTCCCTCTTCAGGTGCACGGGAATCGGCATCCCATCCACGTCATCCTGCTTCTTCTCGAGGAAGCCCGCTTCCTCCACAAGCTCCGGCTTCGTGGGGTTCCGCACCGCCTCCGCCATCCTGTGCAGCAGCTTTTCCTTCGGCACCCCGAGGAACTCCGCAACCAGCTCCCTCGTTGGGAAGAGGTTGCCCACTGCGCCGAATTTGCAGTTCTCTATTTTCTCCGCAATGATTGGCGAGTCCTCATAGTGCTTGAATATGCCCGCAAGCTCGAATTCCGGAGAAACCTCTTTCATAACCTTCAGCAGCTTCCCTTCTTTTTCCAATCTGCCCATGTATTCCCTGAGGCTGGCCATAGATACCACCAAACTCGGGCGCGGCTCACTCCGCGCACTTCTGCAGCGCGCGCACCACCGCGCCGCGCACTTTCTCATTTGTGCTGAGCACCTTCTCAAGCTGGCCCTGGTTTGCCTTGACTACGCCTGCGATTATCTGCTGCAGCTCAAGCGCGCCCTTGCTCTTCTTCGCGGCCTTCAGCTCGTCCCCCAGGTGGTTCGAAAGCATGTCCGGCTCGTCCAGCGTGCGCACCCACTCGGCGTCCTCCGCCATCTTGTCGCGCACTGCAGCCCATGCCTTCTGCTCCTCTTCGCTGAGCTGCTTGTTCTCCGACATCCGCTGTATGGATTCCATGAGCATTAGTATTGGCTCGTCCATCACTTCGCCTGCCTCCTCCTGCGTTTCCATGGATGCCGCGCTCTGCGCATGGGAATTCCATTCGAATTCCTCCATGTAGCCCTTGCTTATGACGTAATCATGGATTTTCATTATGTCGTTTTCGTCCATGATGAATTTCACGCCTGCAGCGTCGCCATTTGCAACAGTCGCATCCAGCGCCTTTGAAGTGAGATAGACGTCCTCCAACTGCTTTATCCCCTCTGCGGACACGCCCTTCTTGCTCAGCTCCGCGCCCAGTTTTGCGAGTGCTTCCTTATCCTTTGCCTCGAGAACGTCAAGCATGTACTGGGTTGCCGCTTCGCTGTCGCCCAAATCAACGGCCAGCTGGTCGTGGGCCTGCTGCGCCTGGCCGGTGGACAATATGAACACGGCCCTCTGCGCCTGCAGGTTGCCGGCATCTGCCTTTTCCACAATCGCTGCGCCGGCATCGCCGTGAGTGCTTTCCACCGTAGCCGCAGCGCCCTCGCCCATCTTTTCGTACATGGGCGCATAATTGACTTCTGCCTTCATTTTTTTGAGATTATCCTCTGACTCTGTTTTATTATATTCCAGAATAGCGCTCAAAGCCGCATCCGCCCCTTCGTACCTGGAATTAAAAGCAGATGTAAATTCTTCAATTTTAAGTTTTCCATTCTTATTTAAGAATTTATTTGGATCAAAACCGAGCTTGTCCAGTATCCCAGTTAATTCTTTTTTTTGTGAACTAGCACTCTCCTTTGGCTTGCCTGCTTTCTCCAACGCCATGCATATTCCCTCACTCTATCTTGTAATAACTTATCACGGAATTATCAGGATTTTTCATGTCCATAGTCACGACAAGGCATTTTACATCCTTGCCAGTAACTTCAATCTTGTCGCCATCCTGCTTGACTTTATCTTTTGGGAATATCACAAAATTCCAGTTGCCATCCGAGCCCTGGTAGGTGCCAATAGTCACGTCCTTGAAATTAAACTCTGGGTAATAGGCTACTATTCGGTTATATCCAGGTTCGTCAATACCCGTCCCGTGTTTTTTATCATAGTAGTGGATATCGAAGGAATTATTGCTTGCGACCACAACTAGTGGCCCCTTCACTCTTCCAGTTCCTTCTACAGGAATTTCGAGTACTTGCGCTTTCGTTACGTCTCCACTTAGTGAAACTGATGCCAGGAATTCACCCTTCTGGCTCTCTAAGTCAGTAGTTATCACATACCCATGCCCGCCTTCGAAGCTCAGAACGTGCTCCTTAAGATTAACCTTGAGCGGTTTCCCGAAGCCGCCCGCGCCGCCCATCTTCTCTTTGAATTCCTCAAAAGAGGGCAGTTCAAACTTGTACTGTTCGGCATCCGCAAGCATCTCCACTACGTCGCTCTTCTGCCCAACCGCAAAATCATCGTCAGCCGGGAGCTGCTCCTTGTCAGAAATGGAGGTCCTTTCCTTCTCGGCCTTCTTTTTGGTGCCCGCCATGGCAAGGCGCGCGCCGGAAACCGCAATTAGGCCGCCAAGCGCCGCGGCGCCTGCGAGCTGGAGGAACCTCCTCCTGTTCATGAGCTCGTGGCCGTTGCCCAAATCCTTATTCTTGCTCCCGATTTTGGGCTTCTCATCGGAGGCATCATCATTTTTCTTTTGAACGCGCTTCGGGGACATCGGGACACCGAGGGGTATATCTCGGGCATGCTTTTATACCTTTTCTTTCGCGTTCGGCAAAATCAGGATTTCCAGCGCCGGAAGAGCTGGTGTTCCACGCCGAGCTGGTCGAGCGCCTTGCCCACGACAAAGTCAACGAGGTCCCCCACTTTCTCGGCTTTTGAATAGAAGCCCGGGCACGCGGGGAGCATGATGCCGCCCGCAAGCGTAACTTTGCGCATGTTCTCAATCGCAATCAGGGAAAGGGGTGTTTCGCGCACAACAAGGATCAATTTGCGCCTTTCCTTGAGCATCACTTCGGCCGCGCGCGTGGGCAAAGTGGAGCCTATCCCGTTTGCTATTTCGCCCAATGAGCGCAGGGAGCACGGCGCAACAACCATCGCATCGAAGGGGTGCGAGCCGGAAGCAGGGGGCGCAGCCAAATCCTTTTCTGGGAAGTCCGCTTCCGGGAGCTCCGCTCCCTCGTGCTTCGCAACCTCCACGGCGCCCTCGCTGTGCACGGTGTAAACCTCATGGCCTTTGGCCCTGAGCTCTTCAATGAGCCGGATTCCGTACACAATCCCGGAGGCGCCGGTGACTGCCACAAGCACTTTCATGATATCATTCAACCGAAGAAGGGGATTAAATCCTTTTCTCAGGGACGAATTCGAAGACCCTGCACATGTCTGCCGGGCCCTTTAGCATAAGCACCGCCTCGTCCGCAAGGGGGTTGCACATCTTCATGAGGAGCATCAGCCCCTTCGAATATTCTTCAAGTTCTTCCCTGCCCCCGGTGGAGGAGCCCCTGGTGAGGGAACCCCTGGTGAGGGAATACATCGCAGGGACGGCGTTGTCCCCTATTTTGCGGAGGGTGCCGAAAGCCCCATGGTCGCCTTCGAGAAGCGCCTTTTCAAAGAGCAGTACAATTGCCTTCCTTTCCGCAGACTCCAGCCTCTGGCCCATCCGCAGTATTTTCCTTTCAAAAGAATCCTTCCGTCTCTCAAACTCCCTGTAATCCGGGCCCTGGGTTTTGAAGCGGATTCTCCTCATAGGCATAGTTATAATTTATGTAAAAAGGAGCTTATAAACTTATCTGTCCGGCTTCCTGCGCACAGTAGGGACGTCGTCCTCGAAAGTGACAGTGGCAAACTCGTAGAGCACCTTCCGGTCCCTGAACGAAGTCTTGTAAATCCTCTTCCTCTTCTCAACCAGTTCCCCTGCGAGGGAATCGCTCGGGTACTTCGGCACCGGCTCGGCGAGCATGCGCGCCCTGAACCTCCTTGCGGCCGCGGCCATTACGCCCCTGCCGAGGTCCCTCGTATCCTTTTTGGTGTTCTTCATTTCTTGAGCACCTCCCCCTTTACCTTGGTGGATTTCACGACCTTGCCGTCCCTGCCGAGCTCCTTCACTTCTATGGAAACCTCAAGCGGCGCATCCTTCACCGTTTCCCTGCCGAGCCAATCCGCAACGGAGTTCGCCTTTTCCACGCCCCACCCTGCGTCAACGGCGCTGGGCGGGCCCTTCCAAAGCAGGGGCTTCTCGTCTTTCTTCTGAGCCGCGAAGGCGGGCCTGTGCTGCTGGACTGAGCCGCTTATCATGTCGATTACATTGAGGGTCTGCCGGGGGGTAAGCTTCACGGTTTTTGCCGCCGGGGAAACGCCGAAGCTGCCGCGCACCCTCTCCCCGAGCCTGAGGAGGGCGTTGGGCGCAGTCTGCCTGCCGGGGCTTACGCGTACCCTGCTTTCCGGCATTACGGGCGTTATGGTCCTTTTTCTGGCTGGCATGTGATTATACTACTCACCCGAAGTATTTAAATGTATCTATTAGTGGAAAACTGTGGAAAAAGGAACTGATAAATACCCCTTATGAGAGGTGTTACCATGCAAATTCTGAAGCTTGGTGGCTCCGTGATTACTAGGAAGGGGGGCTACATGGAGGAGAACCAGCGCGCAATCGCTGAGCTCACCGAAATGCTCGCAAGGGCATGGCACGGGAAAGTAAGGGACATACTGCTCATACACGGCGCAGGCTCGTTCGGCCACGCGCCGGTGCTCCGCCACGGCATCAGGAGCAAGGTGAAGACGCCCGAGGAAAAGAAGGGCATGGCGGACACCCACGCTTCAGTGAGCGAGCTGTCGCTCATACTCACGAGCAATCTCATCGCCAAGGGCGTGCCCGCGGTAACCCTGCCCCCGGCGGCGCTCGGCAGGCAGTCAGGCGGCCGCATCTCGGAATTCAACCGCAAGCTCGTGCTCGAGTACCTCAAGGCGGGCTACATGCCGGTGCTCCACGGAGACATGCTGCTTGACAAGAAGAACGGCGCGACGGTCTGCTCCGGGGACCAGATGGTCTCCTATTTCGCAAAGGACGCGAAGCGCATAATAATCGGCACCGATGTGGACGGCGTGTTCGCAGGGACGAAGCTGCTCCCCAGGATTACGAGGAAGGGGCTGAACGAAGTGCTCCCGCACCTTTCAATGAGCGCCGCGCCCGACGTTACCGGAGGCATGAAGGGGAAGATAGAGGAGCTCCTCAGGACGAACAAGAAATGCTACGTCGCGAATGCGCTGCACCCCGAGAGGATCGAATTATTGCTTAAGGGGAAGCCGACAATATGCACTGTGGTAGAAAAGGGCAAATGATTTAAATTCTCGCTGTGCATAACATTATCGATGGCGGCCAAAATGCCCGACAAGAAGCATCCCAGAACAATTACTGCCCCCGGAGGCGGCTCGCCCAGCAGGAGGAAGCGGCCGGCGAAGGCGCCTCTCACGGGCTCGCCTGCGGATGAAATTACGCTCAAGATAGGCAGGCCCCCTGCGGCGAAAGCGCCAATCCCCCAGCAGCCCACCCTAAAGATACGCAGGCCGATAGGCGCAAGGCACGGCCGCACCGGCACGCCTGCCGACGAAACTACAGTTAAATTGGACAGGCGCCCGGCCGCGGGGAGGCCCGGGGGCAAGCTGAGGCTCAGCGAAATCCCCGTTTCCCCCGCGCCCAAGAAGCCGGAGCCCGAGCCCGCGCGCGGCGTATTCAAGCCCTTCGAGCCGGGCAAGCCCATCAGGGCCTCGCAGATTGACGACCCGCGCGTGCTCGATACGATACGGAAGATGCGCAAGAGCGACGCCCCAACCGCGGAGCAGACGCGGGAAACCGCAATCCCCCATGTTCCCGAGCCGCCAAAGGTTGCGCCGGTGCTCAGGGGGCCGAAGCCAAGGCCTCCCACCCTTGTGCCGCTGGGCGAGCGGAAAAGGGAATCGGCGCTCAACATACCGATGGACATAGGGCCGGTGAGGACGGAACCCCCGCGACAGCCTTCGAGGAGGCCGCCCCCTCCGCCCCCGCGGAACCCGGCTGCAGGCCCGCTGCCGAAGCCGCCGGGAGGGCCGCAGCCGCCCAACATCAATCGCTTCCCAACTCCGGGAAGGCCTTCAAGGGCAATGCCCCTGCCCATCCCGGGGAAACCAATTGCACAGCCCCTGCCTCCACAGCGGGCGGGCATGGCCATGCCGCCTCCCCTTCCGGGGGCAACTGCGCCCCCTCCCCTGCCGCACCAAAGGGCAGCCGCCGCGGCGCAAAGAAACCCAATTGCGCAGCAGCCTGCAGCAGCCCGCCGGTTCGAGCCGGTGATGCCTGAGAAGTCGCCGCTTGACGGCCTCCCGAAGCCGAGGGAGAGCCAGCCGCTTTACATGTATGGAGGTTCCCCGAGGAAAAGCGTAATCTCCACAGTCGGCAGGGTTGCGGTCCCGATTGCCGAGGCGCCAGGCGCGGAAGGGCTGCAGGACTTCACCAGCCACCTCGTTGATTTTGACGACGAGGAAACAATGGTCTATGACCCCTCCGCCAGCTATGAGAGGATAAGCGTTTCGGATTTGGAGCGCATGCCCGAGAGGGGCTCGATAGTGGTTTCCCAGGGGGAAATGCAGAAGGCGATGAGGAAATCCAGGGCCTCTTATATCCTTGAGGCGAAGCTGAACGCAGCCGCGGGCCGCGCAAGAGGCTTCATCAGGGGCGAGCTTTGCCCGGAGATAGATGACATTGTGCATGCGGCGGGAAAGGCGCTTGAGAGGCATGTGGAGCCGCACCTGAACCGCATTGCGGCGGAATTGCAGAAGGCGTTGGGGAAGCGCTGATTTTACGTGGTAGAAAAAGGCAAATGATTTAAACATCATCCTATAATATATACTTCTCATGGGTGACAAAAAAGCAGGGAACACTCCGCCCAAAGGAACCTTTCAGCAGCAGGGCGGAAAGCTCGTTTATGTCCCCAAAGATGAAAACAGGCAGCCGGGGAAAATGCGCCCCGGGATAAAGCCCGCCCCCGCGGGCCCTGCAGGCGCTCCAAAGCTCCCGCCCCCGAAGCCCAAATCCTCCAAGGCGAAGCCGCCGCCCCTTCCCCCCGGCGCCGGCAAGAAGAAAGAGAACATAGATGAGCTCCTCTGCGGCCTTTCAAAGCCGCCCTCATTGCCGGAAAAGCGCAAGCCCTCGGGCCCTCCCCCGCTCCCGGGAGGAGTTCCGGGGATGCCGCCGTTCCCGGCGGACAGGACACCGAAGCCGCAGCCGCTCCCGCAAAAGCGCGAGCCATCGGCCCCCACACCCCTGCCCGGGCAGAAGCCAGCGCAGCAGGAACCCCCAATTTCGGGCGTGAATGCGATTGACGCGAAGCAGCAGGAAATCGCGCGCAGGCTCATCGAAGGGGAATCGCTTTCCCAAATCGGCTACGAGCCGCAAATTGGCGATGAAGAGGGCTCTTATGATTCTGCCGATGTTTCCCTTTCGGAGCTCGAATCGGAAAGGCCGCATCCCCCGAACAGCCCAGTCAGGATAGGCCCGGACGAATTCGAGGGCGCGAAGCCCCCTCCTGAAGGCATTCCCGGCATGGACGAGCCGTTTTCCGGAGGCTCCCCCGGCAACGTTTCCAAAACAGAGGGCAGCAACCCGTTTGCGGAGTTGCCTGACCCGGTGCACACTTCCATTCTCGATGGGCTGCCCCCGGCCCATGATGCCGCAAAGGAAGACAGGCCGTCAGAGGATTCCATGATTCCTGTGGATTTCGACAGCAAGGTGCCGCCCGCGCCTTCCGATGAGCGGTTCAGCTGGGCGCCTGCAAAGCCCGGCAACGGGAGCGCGATAGCCCTTCCCCCCGAACTTGCGTCTGCCCCGCCCGCGGCCGTGCAGGTGCTCCCGCAGAAGCTCATGGAGAACCTGGCGGGCGTTCTGAACTCCCTCCACATGTACGACAGGGAGTGGAAGCTGTCTTTCCCGGAGAACGCGCTTCCGTCCCTTGGCCCCGGAGGCATAGTGATGGCGGGCAGCGCAGAAATCGGCAAATATTTCCCGGAGAAGGACCCGCCGCACGTGCGCATCTACCTCCACAAGATAGGGTGGGAGGACAGGAACGAGCAGGGCTGGCAGAAGAAGTCCAAGCAGCGCCTAGAGCTCTTCACCAATGCGCCGCTGTTCATCGCGCTCGCGCAGCCGAAAATAAAGTTCATATCCGTCTCGGAAAAGGCCATCGAGCTCGCGTATGCGGACGATGAAAATGCGCCCGCCCTGGGCTCGGCCACGCTTCCGAAGCGGTGATTTTCACGCCGGTGGAGTTATCTCTTTTTATTTGTTCTCCTGCATACCCTTACGCTTTTTGCAAGGTGGGTGTTTTTTTGGTTGAGAAAGTTCGCAAACGGGACGGCAGCATTGTTGCATTCGACAAGAAGAAGGTTGAGGAGGCTATTTTCAAGGCGGCGCAGTCCGTTGGGGGCACCGACCGCGCAAAGGCGGAAGACCTTGCGAACAAGGTCGGAATAATACTCGACAAGCTTTATGGGAAAGAGAAAATCCCCTCCGTGGAGGAAGTGCAGGACATCGTGGAGAAGGTCCTCATTGAGGCGGGCCATGCTGCCACCGCGAAGTCCTACATACTCTACAGGCACAGGAAATCCGTTCAGCGCGAGATGAAGAAAATCCTCGGCGTGCGCGACGACCTCAAGCTCTCCATGAACGCGGTGCAGGTGCTACAGCGGCGCTACCTGCTCAAGGACGACATGGGCGTGCCCGTGGAATCCCCCTCCCAGCTGTTCAGGAGGGTTGCGAAATACCTCGCCTCCGCGGAGAAAAAGTTCGGGGGGGATGACGAGACCGCGAAGCATTACGAGGACGCGTTTTACGAGATAATGACGCGCTTCGAATTCATGCCCAACTCACCCACGCTCATGAACGCGGGCACAGAGCTGGGCCAGCTCTCCGCGTGCTTCGTGCTCGGCGTGCCGGACTCGCTCGAAGGGATATTTGATGCGGTGAAGCACGCCGCAATAATCCACAAGAGCGGCGGCGGCACGGGCTTCTGCTTCTCGCACCTGAGGCCGCGCGGCGACTTCGTGATGAGCACCGCGGGCGTCGCCTCCGGCCCCATCTCCTTCATGACCGTGTTCGACCACGCAACGAATGTGGTGAAGCAGGGCGGCAAGAGAAGGGGCGCGAACATGGGAGTGCTCCATTCCTGGCACCCGGACATAGAGGATTTCATTACCGTGAAGCAGCAGGCCGGGATGCTCGAGAATTTCAATATTTCCGTAGGCGTGGACGATGAATTCATGAAGGCGGTGGACGCGGACACGGAATACTCCCTCCGCAACCCGCACGGGAAGGAAGAAGTGCGCAAAATCAAGGCGCGCTCGCTCTTCAAGCTCATTGCATACTCCGCGTGGAAGTCCGCGGAGCCCGGCGTCCTCTTCATGGACAACATCAACAGGGCAAACCCCACCCCGCTCTGGCCGATATGGGCCACGAACCCCTGCGGCGAAGTGCCCATGCCTGACTACGAGTCCTGCAACCTCGGGAGCATAAACCTCGACCGCTTCGTGGACCTCAACTGGAGCAAGATTGACTGGAAGCAGAAGGTCAACTGGGACCGCCTGCGCTTCGTGGTGCGGCTCGCGACGCAGTTCCTCGACAACGTGGTGGAGCTCAACAACTACCCCCTCGAGCAGATACGGGAGCAGACGCTGCGCAACAGGCGCATCGGCCTCGGCGTGATGGGCTTCGCGCGCATGCTCTTCAAGATGGGGATAAAGTACGACTCGCAGGAGGGATTCGCGGTCGCTGAAGAAGTGATGAAGTTCGTCACGGATGAGGCGCGCAAAATGAGCGTGGAGCTCGGAAGGGCGCGCGGCTCGTTCCCCGCGTTCAAGGACAGCACGTGGGCGAAAACGCACGACGCGATGCGCAACGCCACCGTCACTTCCATTGCGCCCACCGGCTCGATTTCCATGATTGCGGAAACCTCCAGCGGGGTGGAGCCGATGTTCGCCCTCGCATACATCAAAACCGTAATGGACGGCACCAAGCTCTACTATTCCGACGAAGTGTTCGAGCAGGTGCTCAAGGTGCGCGGCCACTATTCGCCCGAGCTCATGAAGAAAGTGATAATGAAGGGCTCCATACAGGAAATCGAGGAGCTCCCCCAGGAACTGCGGGACGTGTTCGTGGTGGCATATGATATAAAAACCGAAGACCATATTAAAATGCAGGCAGCGTTCCAGAAGCACACGGACCTCGCTGTCTCCAAGACGATAAACATGCCCTCCACCGCCTCGGTGGAAGATGTGGAGAATGCCTACCTCCTCGCATGGAAGACGGGCTGCAAGGGAGTGACCGTCTACAGGGACAAATCCCGCGGCGAGCAGGTGCTCTCCATACCGGTGGAGGAGCAGAAATCTGAAGAATAGGTGGGAAAATGGCAAAAACAACAGTAAGCATCATCAAGGCGGACGTCGGGAGCTATGCAGGGCACCAGCTGGTGCACCCAAAACTCGCGCAGAAGGCGGACGAGATTCTCGGGGAAGGGAAGAAGGCCGGCGCAATCATCGATTATTACGTCGCAAACTGCGGGGACGACCTCGACCTCATAATTACCCATGGCAAGGGCGTGGACGCGAAAGAGGTGCACGAGCTCGCATGGAACGTATTTACGGAGGCAACGAAAGTTGCGAAGTCGCTCAAGCTCTACGGCGCGGGGCAGGACATCCTCTCCGACGCGTTCTCCGGCAACGTGCGCGGCATGGGCCCCGGCGTCGCGGAACTGGAATTCGAGGAGCGCGGCTCCGAGCCGATAGTGTGCTTCCTCATGGACAAGACCGACCCGGGCGCGTTCAACCTTCCGGTATTCAAGATGTTCGGCGACCCGTTCAACACCGCCGGCCTGGTGATCGACCCGAGCATGCACGCGGGCTTCACTTTCGAGGTGTTCGACATCCGCGAGCACAAGCGCGTAAAGCTCAATTCGCCCGAAGAGCTCTACGACCTGCTTGCGCTCATCGGCGGCAAGAGCCGCTACGTAATCAAGCGCATATTCCCGCGCGAGGGCAACAAGGTGCCCCCGGAGGAGGCGGTCGCAGTGGTCTCCACCGAAAAGCTCTTCGAAATAGCGGGCGAATACGTGGGCAAGGACGACCCGGTCGCAATCGTGCGCGGCCAGAGCGGCCTCCCCTCCGTGGGCGAAATAGTTGAGCCCTACGCGTTCCCGCACCTCGTTTCCGGGTGGATGCGCGGCTCCCACTGCGGGCCCATAATGCCCGTTTCCATGGAGCAGGCAATCCCCACGCGCTTCGACGGGCCTCCGCGCATAGTGGCGCTGGGCTTCCAGCTGAACAACGGCGAGCTCGTGGGCCCCAACGACATATTCAGGGACGTGGCGTTCGACCGCGCGCGCAAGAAGGCGCTTGCGGCGGCGGACTACATGCGCAGGCACGGGCCTTTCGAGCCCCACCGCCTCTCGGAGCAGGAGATGGAGTACACCACCCTCCCCAAGGTGCTGAAGAAGCTGGAGGGCAGGTTCGAGAAGCTCTGAAGCCGGGGCATCCTCCACTTTTTTAAACTTGTTTACACATAAGGTAATGCAATGAACGGGCTTCCCCAGAAAGCAAGAGCGCTAGCGCACCGCATAAACGGCAAGGAGAAGAAGCCGCCAATGCAGGAGAGGTTCCTCCGCGTGAACCGCCCCATCGAGCTCTGGCGGAAGAAGATAGTTCTTTTCGACCTCAACAAGACGATTACGCAGGACGCAATGTTCTACAATTCCCTCACCGCGGCGTGCATCAATTCCATAAGCCGCGCGATAGAGGACGATGCGGAGGTGGGGAAGTTCCTCGAGAGCGTCGCGCGCCTCAAGTCCCCGGGCTGCCTCTACAGCCCCAACCGCCTCCTGCTTTCCAATGGCTCGGTATATGACCCGAAGGAGGGAAAAGTGTATGCCCCGGACCACAGGGTGCTCCCCGCATCCTCTCTCCCAAGGAGGGCATTCGAGCCGAGCATGACGATGCCGGATTCGCTCGTTATGCTCCGCGGGCTTGCGATGAGGCGCGGCCTTTCCATGCCCGAGAGCGTGAAGCACACCACAGAGCCCATAAAGGAGGTGGTGCGCGCCCCCCCGGTGCAGAGGGACTTCAACGGCTCAATCTATGAATTCATCCACAAGTACCGCGACATGCTCCGCTTTATCGTGGTGACCGACAACCAGGAACCGATTGCAAACCACCTTCTCGAGATAATGGGCCTCCGCGGCGAGTTCGCGGAAGTGATTGCGGACCAGCGCAAATCCCATTCCTTCTCAAAGGCGCTCCTCTACATAATGGACAGGTACGGGGTTTCGCCTTCCCAGCTGCTGATGGTGGGGGACTCATATACCTCGGACGTGCAGCCGCTAATCCCCTTCGGCGTGCCCACGATAAACATCGCCTGGGCGCCGAAGGATTACCCCCAAGGCGAGGAGCCGTGGGTAGTTACCTCTTCGCTGAACCTCGCTTTGCAGTACCTCGACTCTACAATAAGCCATTTCAACCCGCAGCCCAGGATGGTGCAGGTCTAGATTTTCTTCAGCATCTTCGGAGGGGTGCCGCTCCTCTCATCTCCCTTCACGAGCTTGATGAAATCGCTTGCAGCCATCGCAATCCCTTCGGCCTGCCCCTTCTCAAGCACGTAGACCCTTGCGATATTCCCCGGCCTGAAAAGCTGGGCAGGCGCCATCGTTGAGGGGTTCGGCACTTTGTCCTTGTGGAACTGCACGAGGTACCTGGTCCCCGTGGCGGGGTCTTTATACTGCTGCGTGGTGGTTGCAATCTCCTTTGCCTCCTTCGGGGACATCTTCCCCGTAACTTCCTTGAAAGCATTTTGGTAGGACTTTTGGGGCATTTTCCCGGTGGCCTTTTCCAGGGCCTCCCCGAAGGGCTTTTTCTCAGCCACTTCCACTTCGCCGTTCGCGACCTTGTCCGCGAGCACTTCCCTCGGCATGCCCTCCAGCTCGCCGGTTTCGCATGTTACCTTGCATTCCGGGTCCCTGAGCGCCCCTTCAAGGCCCCCTTCCAGCGGCTTGTTGGAATGGACGGCATATGTTTCGGTTTTGTCCAGTGCCGGGAAATGGACAATATAAAGTTCACTGAACTTGAATTCCTCATTTGCTTTCTCTGCAGGCTTTTTCTCTTTCGACTTTGCGGGCATACCAACACCAAGAATATTTGTGCTCACTCATTTTTAATATTCTTCCCTTTGGCTTTTTTTTCCTCGGCCTCTTCCTTCTCCTTTATCTCCTGCTCGCATTCGTCGTAAATTTCCCCCACGATTTCCTCAAGGATGTCTTCCATCGTAACAAGGCCGACCGCCCTCCCCTTCTCATCCACTATGATTGCCATGTGCCTGTTCTTCTTCTGCAATTCCTTGAGCAGCTCATCAATCCTCTTGGCCGGATGCACCTTGTGCACCTTTCGCACTATTTTCTTGAGCGGCAGCTCGGTGTTCCCGCGCTTTATCTCCTCGAACACGTCCTTCCAGTGCGCAATTCCGACCACGTTGTCCAAATCATCCTCGTATATCGGTACCCTCCTGAACTTGTCGCCCCTCCCCTCAAGGCCCTTCACCAGCTCGGAAACGGTTGCGCCGGCGGGCATTGCGAAAATGTCCTTCCTCCGCTTCATCACGTCCCCTGCGGTGGTGTCCCCGAATTCCAGCAGGCGCAGTATGTACTCGCGCTCCACCCCGCGCACCTCGCCCACCTTCTCGCCGGTCTTCACGAGCGCCTCTATCTCCTCCTCCGTGATTGTGGGGTACATGCGCTTGCTCTTCAGGGGAACGTGCCTTGAGATGAATTCAAAGAAGGTAACTACTGGGGAGAGTATTTTTCCCAGGTAATAGAGCGGCGTGGAAATGAACAGCGCGTACCTCTCCTTGTTCCCCATTACAACCGTTTTCGGTATTATTTCCCCGAAAGTGAGCAATGCAAAAGTCATTACTGCGGTCGCGACAGCAATCCCCAGGTCGCCGAAGAGCGCAAGGAAAACCGATGCCGCAAATGCGGAAGCGCCCACGTTCACCAGGTTGTTGCCGATTAGTATCGTGATTATGGTGCGTTCCTGCTTCTCCTTAAGCCGCTTGAGGCGCTCACTCCTCCATCCCGGGTGGTCCTCCGCAATCAGCCCTATCCTCGCCTTTGAGAGCCCAACTATCGCAACCTCCGCAGAGGAGAAGAATGCAGATACGATTATCAGCACTATGAGTATTGCGGCATCTATCAGGAGCGCCATGTCCAGTCCCTATCTTCGCTTGGATTTAATAATTTAGCCCTGGCCGTAGGGGTTCTTCTCGTCTATGCCGCCCTTCTTCTTTTTCTTGGATTTCGCGAGCTCCTCTTCCGCAGCCTTTTCCTCCGTCTTCGTGGACTCGCCCTTCTCCTTCGCGGGCTTCTCCTTCGGGTTGATTAGGTTGAACTTGCCCGGCTTC
>Ga0180432_10001305_pt1 | contig 39680 bp, 39 predicted proteins | sample SS_ome_10_FD_132414 | JGI IMG/M metagenome (GOLD analysis project Ga0180432, IMG submission 132414) | Hypersaline lake sediment archaeal communities from the Salton Sea, California, USA - SS_1_MS_2 metaG | ecosystem: Environmental > Aquatic > Non-marine Saline and Alkaline > Hypersaline >... | reverse complement strand
GCACGACCTACGAAGATCTGGTGGCCTCGATCGAGGCCGAGGCGGCCGAACTGGGGCTGTCGGCCGCTGTGCGGCAGAGCGACAGCGAAGCCCAGTTGATCGCCTGGGTGCACGCCGCCGCGGATGCCGGCGACCCGGTGATCCTCAATGCCGGTGCGCTGACCCACACCTCGATAGCGCTGCGGGACGCCTGCGCGGAACTTCGGGAACCGTTGATCGAGGTGCACCTTTCCAACGTGTACGCACGTGAGGAATTCCGGCACCACTCCTATCTCAGCGCGACCGCGACGGGAGTGATCGTCGGACTCGGGGCGCAGGGATATCTGCTCGCGTTGCGATATCTGGCGGCGGCCCGCTGAGACTCTTGGCGACGGTACCGGCCGGCTCTCATTTCTCGTCGGTGTCGCGATTGAGATCGTATTTGCGCTGCTGGACGGTCTCGTGGACTTCACGCACCGCTTCCCGGGATTCCTGCCGCCAGGACTCCTCTCGGCGTCCGGCCGACGCAACCCGAGCGGCCGGATCCTCGTAGCCCTCCTCCAGGACCGACTCGAACACATCGGAGCCAGAGTGGTGCCGGGGTCCCTCATCGGGTCGGCTGCGGTCGACCAGCCACCGGCCGATCGACACGGCGAAGATCGCCGGCACGAAGATCAACAGCGCGGTGAACGAGGCAAAGACGGTGACCTCGGGGATCAGTCCGTCGGCGTAGATCGCGCCGTCGAAGATGGAGATGAGCCAAGTCACCAGCCCGCTCAGCCCGCCCGCGACCAATCCCCCCACCAGCCAGCGCATGGCGAGATCGCGCCGACGGTCCGGGTCGGGGTTGGCTCGTGCGTCGGCCACCCCGTCGATGAGGCCCCAGATCACCGCCGCCAGCCCGAACAGCAGCACCAGAATCAGGCTGATGGTCCCGGCGTTGGTGGGGCTGGCATTGATCAGCGTGCCCTGCAGCAGTCGGACGAACACCATCCCTGCCCCGAACACCAGTCCACGAAACAACCACGTCGTCATGGGGGCACAGCCTAGCGAGTACCGTCACCGCTCGTGACGCATTCCCAACGGCGCGCCCGCCTGGCGGCGCTGCTCACCGCCGAGGGACTGGACGCACTACTGGTGAGTGACCTTGTCAATGTCCGCTATCTGACCGGATTCACCGGTTCCAACGCGGCGCTGCTGGTGTTCGCCGACGACACCCTCCCGGTGCTGGCCACCGACTCCCGGTACCGGACCCAAGCGTCCCGACAAGCCCCTGACCTGCATATCGCCATTGAACGGGCGTGCTCCCGGCATCTCGGGCAGCTGGCATTGGCCGGCGGGGCACGTCGCGTCGGATTCGAGAGCCACGTCGTCACGGTCGACGGATTCGAGGCCCTTTCCGGGGTGTTGGCCGAATATCCGGGTGCGGACCTGGTGCGGGCCTCCGGCACGGTCGAGGCCTTGCGCGAGATCAAGGACGCCGGCGAGGTGGCCCTGCTGCGGCTGGCCTGCGAGGCCGCCGACTCCGCACTGGCCTCGCTGGTCAGCGAGGGTGGACTGCAACCCGGTCGCACCGAACGGGCCGTAGCCCGCGACCTGGAGGCGCGAATGCTCGATCACGGTGCCGACGGTCCGTCATTTGAGACCATCGTGGCCGCCGGAGCGAACTCGGCAGTGCCGCATCACCGGCCCACCGGCGCCGTGCTGGAGCGCGGGGATTTCGTGAAGATCGACTTCGGCGCCCTGGTCGGCGGCTACCACTCCGATATGACCCGTACCTTCGTGCTGGGCGACGCCGGACGGGCGGCTGCCTGGCAGCACGAGATCTACGATCTGGTGTCGGCGGCACAGCGTGCGGGTGTGCAGGCGCTCACGGTGGGAGCGCCGCTCTGCGCCGTCGATGCCGCGGCGCGGGATGTGATCGCTGATGCGGGATATGCGGAGCACTTCGGTCACGGGCTCGGCCACGGGGTGGGGCTGCAGATCCATGAAGCGCCGGGAATAAACTCCGTGGCCGCCGGTACACTTCGGTCTGGTTCGACGGTGACCGTGGAACCTGGGGTGTACCTGGCTGACCGCGGTGGCGTTCGCATCGAAGACACCCTGGTGGTCGGTGCCCGCGGCCCCGAGTTGCTGACCCGGTTCCCCAAGGACCTGACCATCCTCTGACCTGATCCGAAGGAGAACGACCGACCGTGGCGACTACTGCCGACTTCAAAAATGGCCTGGTGCTGATGATCGACGGGCAACTCTGGCAGATCATTGAGTTCCAGCACGTCAAGCCGGGTAAGGGTCCGGCCTTCGTCCGGACCAAGCTGAAGAACGTGCTGACCGGGAAAGTCGTCGACAAGACCTATAACGCCGGGGTCAAGGTAGAGACGGCGACGGTGGACCGGCGCGACGCCACCTACCTCTACCGCGACGGCAGCGACTTCGTGTTCATGGACAGCGAGGACTACGAGCAGCACCCGCTCGCCGCGTCGATGGTCGGCGATGCCGCGAACTTCCTGCTGGAGAGCATGCCGGTGCAAATCGCCTTCCACGACAGCGCACCGCTCTACCTCGAACTGCCGGTCACCGTCGAACTGCTGGTGTCCAGCACCGAGCCGGGGCTGCAGGGTGACCGCTCGAACGCCGGCACCAAGCCGGCAACCCTGGAAACCGGTGCGGAGATCCAAGTGCCGCTGTTCATCAACACCGGCGACAAGCTGAAGGTCGACTCCCGCGACGGCAGCTATCTCGGGCGGGTCAATGCCTAGCGCCGAGTCGGTGCCTGAGTCAACGCCGGAGGCGGCGGCTGCCGCGCCCTGCCGTGGCTGACCGCCGGGTAAGCCGGCATCAAGCCCGCAAACGCGCGGTCGACCTGCTGTTCGAGGCCGAAGCGCGGGGCCTGTCCGCCGCCGAGATCGCCGATTCTCGTGCGGCGCTCGCAGCGGCCGACGCGGAGGTGTCGGGGCTCAACTCCTACACCGTGCACGTCGCCAGAGGGGTGGCCGAACATGCCGCTCATATCGACGATCTGATTGGTTCGCACCTGCAGGGCTGGACCCTGGAGCGGATACCCGCCGTGGATCGGGCCATCCTGCGGGTGGCGGCCTGGGAATTGCTGCATGCCGACGACGTGCCCGCGCCGGTCGCCGTCGACGAGGCGGTTCGACTTGCCAAGGAACTCTCCACCGACGATTCGCCGGGGTTCGTCAACGGTGTACTCGGTCAGGTGATGCTGGTTACTCCGCAGATCCGCGCGGCCGCCGATGCGCTCCGAACGGCGGCAGTGACCGGTGATGCCGATCCGGCACCCCGACCTGGGCGTGATCTCACCCCTACTCAGACCGGTCAGCACTTCGCTGACCTGGCCGGCGTCTGGGACCGGCAGGCCGAAGCCCTGGATGCGTCGATGGGCCGGCACGGCACCACGGCGCGGCTGGCGCTGGCCGCCGAACCTGGCGAACGGGTTCTCGACCTAGGCTGCGGCCCCGGTCTGTCCGCTGTGGCGCTGGGGGCAGAGGTCGGTCCGGAGGGCTGGGTGGCAGCCGTCGACGTGGTGCCCGAAATGGCCGAGGCCGCGCAGCGACGTCTGTCGGCGGCCGGCGTGCGTGGTGTCGCGGTTGCTGCCGATGTGGCCACCGCCGACCTGGTTGCCGTCGCCGGCGCCGGGGAACCCTTCGATGCCGCACATTCCCGCTTCGGATTGATGTTCTTCGCCGACCCGCGGGCGGCATTCGCCAATATCTTAGGCGCCCTGCGCCCGGGGGGAAGGCTGGCCGGTTCGGTATGGCAGCACCTGGACCGCAACCCCTGGATGATGCTGACGACGGCGACGGCGACCCAGATCCTCGGCATCGAACGGGCACCGCTTCCAGGACCGGGCGATCCGGGACCGTTCTCGTTGGCCGACCCCGAGGCGCTGGCCGCGTTGCTGACCGGAGCCGGATTCGCCGACGTCGAGATCGACTCGGTCGAGGCGCCGTTCATCTTTGAGGCCGACGGTATCGCGGCCGCCGAGCGGGTGCTGAGCGCGGGACCGCTGGGCGGAGCGTTCCTGGCGGCCGAGGAGAGCCGGCGCCGGGATGTCATCGAGGGGGTGGTCGCGGCGCTCGAGCACCACCGCGGCGCCGGGGGCTATGAACTGCCGGCCGCATCCTGGTGCCTCACCGCGGTGCGAGGGGACTGATCTGCTCCGCAGCTCAGGACTGCAGCGCCGCGTAGGTACGGCGGACAAACTTCGGTTGCGCGGACTGCAGTTTCGCCAGTGAAGTGTTGCCTGCGACGGCCGCGGCGGCCGCGGTCAGGTCCGGGTAGTTCTGGATCAGGTAGATCATGATCAGCTCGTTGGCCGGGTCAGCCTGCCACCAGGTTCCGTAGGCACCCGGCCAGCTGAAGGTGCCGAGCCCGCCGGGCCCGAACAGCCGTTCCGACCTGGACGGGTCGGTGACCACCGACAGGTTCAGCCCGAACCCGCGTCCCACCCAGGACGGCGCACCGAGGAATGGTCGCTGCTTCTGTTCTGCGGTGAGCCGGTCGGTGCGCATCAGCCGGGCCGATTCGGCGGAGAGCACCCGCAGTCCGTCGACCTCGCCGCCCCCGAGCAGCATGCGGGCGAACCGCAGATAGTCGTCGGCAGTGGAGACCAGCCCGGCGCCACCCTGGCAGAATCTGGGCTCCCGCACCGGAACCGGGCCCATCGCGTCATGCTGGAGACCGGTCTGAGGGTCCAGCCGGTACATCGTTGCCGCGCGTGGTCGTTTCTCGGGGGCGATGAAGAACCCGGTGTCGGTCATGCCCAGCGGCTGCAGAATCCGCTCATCGAGCACGGTGTGCAGCGGCTTGCCAGTGATTCGCGACAGCGCGATTCCGAGCACTTCGGTGCCCTGGCTGTAGGTGATCCGTTCGCCAGGCTGATGGACCAGGGGAAGGGCGGCCACGTCGGCGAGCCAGTCATCCTGGTCCTGGCGCAGCGAGACCCCCGCATAGGCACGGCTGATCGGACCGGTTACCGAGAACGCATAGGCCAGACCGCTGCGGTGGGTCATCAGGTCCTCGACCGTGATAGGCCGTTGAGCCGGCACCGTGGCGGTCAGCGGTCCGGTCGGATCCGCCAGGACCCGCATGTCCGACATCTCGGGCAGCCATCGGCAGATCGGGTCGGACAGCGTGAGGGTGCCCTCCTCGATGAGGGTCATCGCGGCCGCGACCGTGACCGGTTTGGTCATCGAGGCGATCCGGAAGACGGTGTCCCGTTGCATCGGCAGCTGCGCCTCGACGTCGGCGAAGCCGATCTCGTTGACCTGCAGGACTTCCCCGCGATACCAGACCAGGGTCACCGCGCCGGCTAGTAGTCCGGACTCGACAGCCTCGGCGATGGAGGTCCGGTTGTCCGCGAGATTCACCACGGTGAGTCTACGACAGGGGTGCCGGCGGCCTACGCGACCGGCCCGGGTCGGGTGCTACGCTCACCGGCATCGACATCCTTTAACGAACCGTCCTGAGAGGCGGAGAAGGAGGTCCGGGCTCTTGGCGGGCAGCACTGACCGAGAACTGATGTCTCCCGCGGATGTCGGTCGAACCATCTCCCGCATGGCCCACCAGATCATCGAGAAGACCGCCCTCGACTCCGGGGACTCCCCCCGCGTTGTCCTGCTCGGTATTCCGACTCGCGGGGTAACCGTCGCGAACCGGCTGGCCGCCAAGATCGAGGAGTTCTCGGGTATCGCGGTCGCGCGTGGCGGTTTGGACATCACGCTGTACCGCGACGATCTGGACTTCAAGCCGCCGCGCGCGCTGGGGGAGACCTCGATTCCGGCGGACGGTATCGACAACGCCCTGGTGATCCTCGTTGACGACGTGCTCTACACCGGGCGCTCGGTGCGCTCGGCGCTGGACGCGCTCCGCGACATCGGCAGACCGAAAGCGGTCCAGCTGGCGGTTCTCGTCGACCGCGGCCATCGGGAGTTGCCGCTGCGCGCGGACTACGTCGGCAAGAACGTACCCACCTCCCGCACCGAGAACGTCAAAGTGCGGCTCGTGCAGGACGACGATGTCGAAGGTATCTGGATCGCGCCGCACGGAGGCCCGGTTCGGTGATGAGCGCTTGCGCGAAGAACGGACGGTCGTGATGAGCGCTTGCGCGAAGAACGGACGGTCATGATGAGCGCTTGCGCGAAGAAAAAGCTGTCATGAGGCACCTGCTGTCGGCCGCCGATCTGACCCGCGATGAGGCCACCGCGATCCTTGACGACGCGGACCGTTTCCAGCAAGCCCTGCTCGGCCGTGACGTGAAGAAACTGCCCACGCTGCGCGGCCGCACCATCATCACGATGTTCTACGAAAACTCCACCCGCACCCGGGTGTCCTTCGAGGTGGCCGGAAAGTGGATGAGTGCCGATGTGATCAACGTCAGTTCATCGGGATCCTCGGTGTCCAAGGGCGAATCATTGCGAGATACCGCTCTGACACTGCGGGCCACCGGAGCCGACGCGCTGATAATCCGTCATCCCGCTTCGGGTGCCGCCCAGCAGTTGGCTGAGTGGACGCTCGAACCGGACGGTTCCGGTCCCAGCGTCATCAACGCCGGTGACGGAACTCATGAACACCCGACCCAGGCACTGCTTGACGCGCTGACCGTGCGTCAGCGGCTCGGTGGGATCGACGGCCGCCGGGTGGTGATCGTCGGCGATGTCCTGCACAGCCGGGTGGCGCGGTCCAACGTAGCTCTGCTGGGCATGCTCGGCGCCGAAGTAGTGCTGGTCGCGCCGCCCACCTTGTTACCGGTCGGGGTAGCCGACTGGGCCGGGGTCACGGTGTCACACGATCTGGATGCGGAACTGCCCGCCGCCGATGCGGTCATGATGCTGCGCGTTCAGGCGGAGCGAATGAACGGCGGTTTCTTTCCGTCGCCGCGGGAGTACTCCGTGCTCTACGGCCTATCGGAGCAGCGGCAGGCGCTGCTACCCGACCATGCTGTGGTGCTGCATCCGGGCCCGATGATGCGCGGTATGGAGATCTCCTTCCCGGTCGCGGATTCCGCGCAGTCGGCCGTGCTGCAACAGGTTGCCAATGGGGTACACGTGCGTATGGCGGTGCTGTTTCATCTGCTGGTCGGCACCGATGAGGCGGTGAGCGTATGAGTTTCGGGGGATCGAGTCCCGCTGTTCTGATCAGGGGAGCCCGGTTGTACGGCGAGGGCGAGGCGGTGGATGTGTTCATCGCCGGCGGCCGGATCGCTGAAGTCGGCCCGGAATTGTCTGCACCGGCCGATTGCGAGGTGATCGAGGCGGCCGGGAAAGTACTGCTGCCGGGCCTGGTGGACCTGCATACCCACCTGCGTGAACCCGGTCGCGAGTACGCGGAGGACATCGAAACCGGTTCGGCAGCAGCCGCTTTGGGCGGATTCACCGCGGTGTTTGCGATGGCCAACACCGACCCCGTCGCCGACTCGCCGGTGGTGACCGATCATGTGTGGCGGCGCGGTCAGCAGGTCGGACTGGTCGACGTCCACCCGGTGGGCGCGGTGACCGTGGGGTTGGGTGGAACTCAGCTCACCGAGATGGGGTTGATGGCCGCGGCGGCGGGCCGGGTGCGGTTGTTCTCCGACGACGGTCTCTGCGTGCACGATCCACTGGTGATGCGCCGGGCGCTCGAGTACTCCGCCGGACTGGGGGTTCTGATAGCTCAACACGCCGAGGAGCCGCGGTTGACGGTCGACGCGGTGGCGCATGAGGGGGTCAACGCGGCGCGGCTCGGACTGGCTGGGTGGCCGCGGGCTGCCGAGGAAGCGATCGTCGCCCGCGACGCCCTGCTCGCCCGCGATGCCGGCGCGCGGGTGCACATCTGCCACGCCTCCACGGCAGGAACGGTTGGCATTCTGAAATGGGCTAAACAGCAGGGTATTTCGATCACGGCCGAGGTCACTCCGCATCACCTGATGCTGGATGACAGTCGGCTCGCCGGTTACGACGGTCGCGATCGGGTGAACCCGCCGCTGCGCGAGGCTGCCGACACCGAGACGTTGCGGCGAGCGCTGGCCGACGGGGTGATCGACTGCGTGGCGACTGACCACGCCCCGCACGCCGAGCAGGAGAAGTGCTGTGAATTCTCCGCCGCGCGTCCCGGCATGCTCGGACTGCAGACCGCGCTGTCGGTGGTGGTGGCGACCATGGTGGAACCTGGCCTACTTGACTGGCGTGGTGTGGCCAGGGTGATGAGCGAGAACCCGGCCGGCATCGTCGGCCTTGATGACCAGGGGCGCCCGCTGGAGGTCGGGGAGCCCGCCAACCTGGTCGTCGTCGATCCGGATACCACCTGGACGGTCGAGGGCACTGCCTTGGCGAGCCGTTCGGCGAACACACCGTACGAGGCCATGACGTTGCCGGCCACGGTTGACGCGACTCTGCTGCGGGGCAGGATCACCTCGCGGGACAGGGAGGTGCGTCGGTGAACGCCGGGACGGCCATCGGGACTTACATTTTCGGGCTGCTGGTGGTCATCGGAATCGGTATCGCGATTCGCGCCATGCTGCGCGGCTGGCGCCAGCGCTCCCAGCGGCAGGTGGAGATGGTCGGTGAGCTTCCGGCCATGCCAGATCTGGTCGGTGCCGCTCTCATCCCTCCCACCCAGGGCCTCTACCTGGGCAGCACGCTGGCGCCCAACTGGCTGGAACGGGTCAACGTGGGAGATCTCGGGTACCGGTCTAAGTCGGTGCTCACCCGCTACCCGCAGGGCATTCTGCTGGAACGGTCCGGGGCCAGCCCGATCTGGATGCCGCAGAGCGCCATTACCGGAGTCCGGACCGAGCGGGCGCTGGCAGGAAAGGTGATCCCGGGTCGCGGCTCCGAATCGCCGAGGCGAATTCTGGTGATCCGCTGGCGATTGCCGTCGGGTACCGAGATCGACACCGGTTTCCGCGACGAGAGCCGCAGCGGCTACGACGCCTGGATGTCGCCGGGCCTGGAATCGGGCCTGGAATCGGGCCTGGAATCGGACCTGGAATCGGACCCGGAGTCGGGCCAAGACACGACAGGAGAATCCGCGTGACCCAGCAGAAGGCCGTTCTGGTTCTGGAGGATGGGCGCGTACATATCGGGACGGCCTTCGGTGCGATCGGCCAGACGCTCGGTGAGGCGGTTTTCTCCACCGGCATGTCGGGTTACCAGGAGACCCTCACAGATCCCAGCTACGACCGCCAGATCGTCGTCGCCACCGCGCCGCAGATCGGCAATACCGGATGGAACCAGGAGGACGCCGAAAGTCGGGATGACAGGATCTGGGTCGCCGGTTACGTCGTCCGCGACCCATCCCCGCGAGCATCCAACTGGCGCTCCACCGGAACCCTCGACGACGAACTGGTCCGGCAGGGCATTGTCGGCATCGCCGGGGTGGACACCCGCGCCGTCGTTCGGCACCTGCGCACCCGGGGCTCGATGGCGGCCGGGGTGTTCTCCGGTCCCGCGCTCGCCGACGAGGCCGAGTTGCTGAGCAGGGTCCGTAACCAGCCCCCGATGCTGGGTGCGGACCTGTGTGGTGAGGTCAGCACACCCGAGAGTTACATCGTTTACGAGCGCGGCCCGCATCGGTTCACCGTCGCCGCGCTGGATCTTGGGATCAAGACCAATACGCCGCGGAACTTCGCTCAACGCGGTATCCGCACTCATGTGTTGCCGTCGACGGCGACGTTCGACGCGATCAACGACGTGAAGCCGGATGGGGTGTTTCTCTCCAACGGTCCCGGCGACCCCGCCACCGCCGACCGGGTGGTGGCAGTTACCAGAGAGGTTCTCGGCGCCGGAATCCCGCTGTTCGGAATCTGTTTCGGTAACCAGATCCTGGGCAGGGCGCTCGGCCGCTCCACCTACAAGATGGTGTTCGGCCACCGCGGTATCAACGTTCCGGTGATCGACCACGACACCGGCCGCGTCGCGGTCACCGCGCAGAACCACGGCTTCGCACTCGAGGGCGAGGCGGGCGAACACTTCGAGACCGACTTCGGCCGGGCTGTGGTCAGCCACACCTGTGCCAATGACGGGGTGGTAGAGGGTGTCCGCCTCGTCGACGGCAGGGCGTTCTCGGTGCAGTACCACCCCGAGGCGGCGGCCGGCCCGCACGATGCCAACTACCTGTTCGACCAGTTCGTCGACCTGATGGAGGGTTCCAGATGACCCATGGCGCCGCCGCCGTGAGCCTCAGTGCGCCGACCCACCGCCGCCGGTGTGCGGATGCGCAGGCTCGGATGCAGATTGGGGAACGCTGAATGCCACGCCGTACCGATCTCAACCACGTCCTGGTGATCGGCTCCGGACCGATCATCATCGGCCAGGCCTGCGAGTTCGACTACTCGGGCACCCAGGCCTGCCGGGTCCTGCGCGCCGAGGGGTTGACGGTAAGCCTGGTGAACTCCAACCCGGCCACCATCATGACCGATCCGGAATACGCCGACTACACCTATATCGAGCCGATCACGCCGGCGTTCGTCGAGCAGGTCATCGCCCAGCAAGCTGCCCGGGGCCGGCCGATCGACGCGCTACTGGCCACCCTCGGCGGCCAGACGGCACTGAACACCGCCGTGGCCCTGTCCGAACGTGGAGTGCTGGACCGCTACGGGGTGGAACTGATCGGCGCGGACTTCGAGGCCATCCAACGTGGCGAGGATCGGCAGAAGTTCAAGGACATCGTCGCCAAGGTCGGCGGGGAATCCGCCCGCAGCCGGGTGTGCTTCACCATGACGGAGGTTCGGGCGACGGTCGATGAGTTGGGCCTTCCGGTGGTCGTCCGGCCGTCGTTCACGATGGGTGGGCTGGGTTCCGGGATGGCGAATTCCCTCGAGGACGTCGAACGGATGGCGGGGGACGGGCTGGCCGCCTCCCCGAGCGCCAACGTGCTCATCGAGGAGTCCATTTTCGGTTGGAAGGAATATGAGCTCGAGCTGATGCGAGACGGTAACGACAACGTCGTCGTGGTCTGCTCGATCGAGAATGTCGACCCGATGGGCGTGCACACCGGCGACTCGGTCACGGTGGCGCCGGCGATGACGCTCACCGACCGTGAGTATCAGGTGATGCGCGACCTGGGCATCGAGATCCTCCGCGAGGTCGGTGTCGACACCGGTGGCTGCAACATTCAGTTCGCGGTCGATCCGGCCGACGGCAGGCTGATCGTCATCGAGATGAATCCGCGGGTATCCCGCTCCAGTGCGCTGGCCTCCAAGGCGACCGGCTTCCCGATCGCCAAGATCGCCGCGAAACTGGCCATCGGCTACAACCTCGACGAGATCCTCAACGACATCACCAAACAAACCCCGGCCTGTTTCGAGCCGACGCTGGATTATGTCGTGGTCAAGGCGCCGCGGTTCGCCTTCGAGAAGTTCCCCGGTGCCGACCCGACCCTCACCACGACGATGAAGTCGGTGGGCGAGGCGATGTCGATGGGGCGCAACTTCAATGAGGCGCTCGGCAAGGTGATGCGGTCCCTGGAGACGACCCGGACCGGGTTCTGGACGGGTGGCGATGAGGACCTCGGTGGGGCGACCGCCGAAGTGGACGCAGTGGAAGCGGTACTGACCCGGCTGCGCACCCCTACCGAGGGCCGGCTGTACGACATCGAGTTGGCGTTGCGGCTGGGCGCCGGCGTCGAACGGGTCGCCGCGGCCTCCGGGGTCGATCCCTGGTTCGTGGATCAGATCCACGGCCTGGTGACCCTTCGAGCCGAACTGACCGCCGCCCCGGTTCTGGACGCCCAGTTGCTGCGACGCGCAAAACACAACGGACTGTCCGACCGTCAGGTCGCCGTGCTGCGCCCCGAGTTGGCCGGCGAGGCCGGCGTACGGAGACTGCGCCGCCGGCTCGGCGTCCACCCGGTCTTCAAGACCGTCGACACCTGCGCGGCGGAGTTCGAGGCCAAAACCCCGTACCACTACTCCACCTATGAACTCGATCCGGCGGCCGAGACGGAGGTGGCCCCGCAGACGGACAAGCCCAAGGTGCTCATCCTCGGCAGCGGGCCGAACCGGATCGGGCAGGGTATCGAGTTCGACTACAGCTGTGTGCACGCGGCCACCACCCTGACCGGCGCGGGTTTCGAGACCGTCATGATCAACTGCAATCCCGAAACCGTCTCGACCGACTACGACACCGCCGACAGGCTCTACTTCGAACCGTTGACGTTCGAAGACGTGCTGGAGGTTTTTCACGCCGAATCACGTTCCGGTGAGGGCGGTCCGGGCGTGGTGGGTGCCATCGTTCAACTCGGCGGGCAAACCCCCCTCGGGTTGGCTCACCAACTCGAGGACGCCGGGGTGCCGATCGTGGGCACCCGGCCGGAGGCGATCGACCTCGCCGAGGACCGCGGCCGGTTCGGCCAGGTACTGGTCAATGCCGGTCTGCCCGCACCGAAGTTCGGCACCGCGACGAGCTTCGAGGAGGCGCGCGAGATAGCGGCGAGTATCGGCTACCCGGTACTGGTCCGGCCGTCCTATGTGCTCGGTGGACGCGGTATGGAGATCGTCTACGACGAACAGACCCTGCACGGTTACATCACCCGGGCCACCCAGTTGTCACCGGAGCACCCCGTACTCGTCGATCGCTTCCTCGAAGACGCCATCGAAATCGACGTCGATGCCCTCTGTGACGGCACCGAGGTCTATATCGGCGGCGTGATGGAGCACATCGAGGAGGCCGGGATCCACTCCGGGGATTCGGCCTGTGCGCTACCGCCGGTAACCCTGGGCCGCAGCGATATCGAGGCAGTGCGTCGTGCCACCGAGGCGATCGCGCACGGGGTGGGTGTGGTCGGGCTGCTGAATGTCCAGTACGCCCTCAAGGACGATGTGCTCTATGTCCTGGAAGCCAACCCCCGTGCCAGCCGCACCGTGCCATTCGTCTCCAAAGCGACCGCAGTGCCACTGGCCAAGGCGTGTGCGCGAATCATGCTGGGCGCCAGCATCTCCCAACTGCGGCATGAGGGTCTGCTGCTGGCTTCCGGGGACGGCTCCAGCTCCCATCCCGATGCGCCCATCGCGGTCAAGGAGGCGGTGCTGCCGTTCCGCAGATTCCGGAGGGTAGACGGTTCCGGCGTTGACTCCCTGCTCGGGCCGGAGATGAAGTCGACCGGTGAGGTGATGGGAATCGACCACGACTTCGGCAGCGCATTCGCCAAGAGTCAGGCCGCGGCCTACGGATCGTTACCCACCGAGGGAACGGTCTTCGTCTCGGTGGCCAACCGCGACAAACGCTCGCTGGTCTTCCCGGTCAAGCGCCTCGCCGACCTGGGATTCCGCGTGCTGGCCACTGAAGGTACCGCCGAGATGCTGCGCCGCAACGGCATTCCGTGCGATATCGTCCGCAAGCACTTCGAGTCCCCCGGCGGCGGACGGTCAGCGATGACGGCGATCGACGCCATCATCGCCGGCGAGGTCAACATGGTCGTCAACACCCCGTACGGCAATTCCGGGCCGAGGATCGACGGCTACGAGATCCGTTCGGCCGCTGTCGCAATGAATATTCCCTGCATCACCACCGTGCAGGGTGCTTCAGCGGCAGTCCAGGGAATCGAGGCGGTCATCCGCGGCGATATCGGGGTGCGGGCGCTGCAGGAACTTCACGCCGCTCTGGGCGGCACCTGAGGTGCTCGCTCCGGAGAGTTTCGGCACCCGCCTGGCCGATGCGATCGTGACCCGCGGCCCGCTGTGCGTGGGGATCGACCCGCACCCGGAGCTGCTGGCTGCCTGGGACCTGCCGGCGACCGCCGAGGGCCTCGCCCGATTCTGCGGCATCTGTGTCGAGGCCTACGCGGGGTTCGCGGTCGTCAAACCCCAGGTTGCCTTCTTCGAGGCCTACGGCTCGGCGGGGTTCGTCGTGCTGGAACGCACGATCGCGGCCCTACGCTCTGCGGGCGTCTTGGTGCTCGCCGACGCCAAGCGCGGTGATATCGGGTCGACCATGGCCGCCTACGCCCAGGCCTGGGTGGGGGAGGGGCCGTTGGCGGCCGACGCCGTCACCGCCTCGCCGTATCTGGGATTCGGATCGTTGGCACCGCTGATGGAGGTCGCTGCGGCACATGGTCGCGGGGTGTTCGTGCTGTCCGCCACTTCGAATCCGGAGGGCTCCGCTGTGCAACGCGCCCTTGTCGGGGGGCGCACCGTGGCCCAATCCGTCGTCGATGCGGCCGCGGCGGTCAACCGGTCGGCCGCACCGGAGCCGGGTTCGGTGGGCGTGGTGATCGGCGCGACCCTGGTCCATGGCACCGGTGCCGTACCCGATGTCAGTGAACTCGGCGGGCCGGTTCTGGTGCCCGGTGTGGGCACTCAGGGCGGCCGGCCGGACGAACTAGCCGGGCTCGGTGGGGCGCAGAGGGGGCAACTCCTGCCGGCGGTGTCACGGGAGATTCTGCGGGCCGGTCCGGATCCGGGCGCGATCCGCACGGCCGGCGAACGGTTACGAGACGCCGTCGCGTATCTGGCCTGACGTCCCGCGACACGCGCGACACGCCATCAGCGTGCAATCGGACGTGACCTTCATCGCAGGCCGGGCCGACCGCGGGCTTCTCCGCCCCGCCTTGGCCCCACGGGGTCAGCGGCGCTGATCAAAGTGCCTGATAGAGGCTAATTTCACGATCGCCGTCCCAAGGTTGCCCGGGTTGGCGGCTCGGTATTTCGACGCACTGGACACCGGTCCCGGCCGGTCGATCCGTCGTCTCAGCCCGGTGAGTTTTCGCCTTTGGGGTGGGGGCGGGTTAGATTTCGTCGGACGGCGTGGGTACGGTCGGCGTCGCTGGCTGACGTACCCGGCCCAGGCAAAACAATGATTGTGATGAGACGGAGGAACCCGTGGCCCTTCCCCAGTTGACCGACGAGCAGCGCGCTGCAGCCTTGGAGAAGGCCGCCGCCGCACGTCGGATACGTGCTGAGCTGAAGGATCGGCTCAAGCGCGGCGGCACTAACCTCACGCAGGTGCTGAAGGATGCTGAGACCGACGAGGTCCTCGGCAAGATGAAGGTTTCGGCACTGCTGGAAGCCCTGCCCAAGGTGGGCAAGGTCAAGGCGCAGGAGATCATGACCGAATTGGAGATCGCCCCGACCCGCCGCCTGCGGGGCCTCGGCGACCGGCAGCGCAAGGCACTGCTGGAAAAGTTCGCCTGATCCATTCCGCCAGAAATCGGTCCGACGACATTCATGAATTCCGGCGGTGGGCCGGACAGCGCGAGCGGTTCATCCCGGCTCGGAGTCACGCGGGGACGCGTGCTTGTGCTGTCCGGGCCGTCTGCCGTCGGGAAGTCGACGGTGGTCCGGCGGTTGCGTGAGCAGGTGCCCGACATGTTCTTCAGTGTGTCGGCTACCACTCGCGAACCTCGTCCAGACGAGGTCGAGGGATCGGACTACCATTTCGTCTCGCCCGAGCGGTTTCAGCAACTCGTCGATGCAGGGGAGTTGCTGGAGTGGGCTGAGATCCACGGCGGGCTACATCGCTCGGGAACTCCCGGCGAGCCAGTGAGACAGGCCGCCGAGGCCGGTCGGCCGGTGTTGATCGAGGTGGATCTCGCCGGTGCCCGCTCAGTCAAGCGGGTCATGCCCGACGTAGTGAGCGTGTTCCTGGCACCCCCCACCCGGGAGACGCTGCGACAGCGGCTCGCTGGACGCGGAACCGAATCCCCCGAGCGAATGGCGCGCAGGTTGGCCACCGCCGAGGCCGAACTGGCCGCCCAGGATGAGTTCGATGTCGTGGTGGTCAACAGCCAATTGGATTCCGCGTGCGCCGAATTGGTAACGTTGCTGCTAGGAAACACGCCGGAGTCGGCGTAAGCCGGTCGGTCTCGACTTCCCGAACGGGCCCATCGAATCGAAACTTACTGCCAGCTGGCGGTCAGGAGAAGGACCACGTGACGACAACCACAGCGGATCACTACGACCCGGCCCCCGGTGCCGCCAGCGCTTACGACACACCGCTGGGTATCACCAACCCGCCCATCGACGAACTGCTCGCGCGGGTCTCCAGTAAGTACGCTCTCGTGATTTACGCCGCGAAACGCGCGCGCCAGATCAACGATTACTACAACCAACTCGGCGAAGGTATTCTGGAGTACGTCGGTCCCCTGGTGGAGCCGGGTATGCAGGAAAAACCGCTGTCGATCGCGCTGCGCGAGATTCACGGCGACCTCCTCGAGCACACCGAGGGCGAGTAGCCGCGGCCAACGCGGATCGGCTATGCGCCCCAAGCGGATCATCGTCGGTGTGGCCGGCGGCATCGCCGCCTACAAAGCCTGCTCAGTGGTCCGTCAACTCAGCGAAGCCGGGCACCAGGTGCGGGTCGTGCCCACCGAATCCGCGTTGCGCTTCGTCGGTGCGGCGACCTTCGAGGCGCTTTCCGGACATCCGGTCCGGACCGGGGTTTTCGAGGACGTCCCGGACGTACCGCACGTGCGGATGGGGCAGGAAGCCGACCTCGTCCTGGTGGCGCCGGCGACCGCAGATCTGCTCGCCCGCGCCGCCACGGGCCGGGCGGATGATCTGCTGACGGCCACCCTTCTGACGGCACGCTGCCCGGTGCTCCTCGCTCCGGCGATGCACACCGAGATGTGGCAGCACCCTGCCACGGTCGATAACGTGGCGACCTTGCGCGACCGCGGTGTGGTGGTGCTCGAACCCGCATCCGGCCGGCTTACCGGTGCCGATACCGGTGCGGGCCGCCTGCCCGAGCCCGATGAGATCACCACATTCGCGGAATTGCTGCTGTCGCGTGCCGATGCGCTCCGCCACGATCTGGCCGGCGTGAAGGTTCTGGTGACCGCCGGCGGCACCCGCGAGGCGCTGGACCCCGTGCGCTTCATCGGCAACCGCAGCTCAGGCAAGCAGGGGTACGCGGTCGCCAGGGTCGCTGTTCAGCGCGGCGCCGAGGTGACCCTCGTCGCCGGAAATACCTCGGGGCTGGCCGATCCGGCGGGCGTGCAGGTAGTGCGAGCCACGTCGGCGGCCCAGATGCACGAGGCGGTCTCCAAACACGCGCCGGATGCGCACGTCCTGGTGATGGCGGCCGCGGTGGCCGACTTCCGGCCCGCCCACCTGGCGACCAGCAAGATCAAGAAGGCCACTGACGCGCGGGACATGCCCTCGGTGGAACTGATCCGTACCGAGGATGTGCTGGCCGGCGCGGTACGTCAGCGCGCCGACGGGCAGCTGCCCAATATGCGGGCAATCGTCGGTTTCGCTGCCGAGACCGGCGATGCCAACGGCGACGTGCTGTTCCACGCCCGGGCGAAACTGCGGCGCAAGGCATGTGATTTGTTGGTCGTCAACGCCGTCGGTGATGGGCGGGCGTTCGAGGTCGACAGTAACGACGGTTGGTTGTTGGGCGCCGACGGTACAGAGGTGACACTCGAACACGGTTCCAAGACGTTGATGGCGAGCCGTATCGTAGACGCGATCGCGGCGTTCCTGCGCGGCAATGCAGGGTAAGCACGTAGGCCGGTCAGCAGGCCGGTCAGCAGGCCGGTAAGTCAGGTCGGTAAGTCAGGTCGGCAGGGGAGCGCGCCAAGCGCCCGATATCAGGTAGCGAAGGGGATTGACACTGTGAGTGATAACGGTCGGCTGTTCACCAGCGAGTCGGTAACCGAGGGACATCCCGACAAGATCTGCGACGCGATCAGCGACTCGGTGCTCGACTCCCTGCTGACCGTGGACCCGGCGTCCCGGGTCGCGGTGGAGAGTCTGGTGACCACCGGTCAGGTGCACGTCGTGGGTGAAGTGACGACCACGGCGAAAGAGGCCTTTGCAGATATCACCGACACCGTCCGTCAGTGCATTCTCGAGATCGGCTACGACTCGTCGGAGAAGGGGTTCGACGGTGCCTCCTGCGGCGTGAACATCGGGATCGGCCGGCAATCACCGGATATCGCCCAGGGTGTCGACGAGGCTTACGAGGCCCGCGTCGACGGTGAGCGCGACCCGCTCGATCATCAGGGCGCCGGTGACCAGGGCCTGATGTTCGGCTACGCGATCCGCGACACACCGGAGTTGATGCCGCTTCCGATCGCGCTGGCCCACCGCCTGTCCCGCAAGCTCGCGGCGGTCCGTAAACGCGGCCCGTTGGGCTATCTGCGCCCGGACGGCAAGACCCAGGTCACCATCCAGTACGAGGGAACCACCCCGATCCGGCTGGACACCGTGGTGTTGTCCACCCAACACGCGGCCAACATCGACGAGAAGGAACAGCTTCCGCACGATATTCGCAAGCACGTCGTCAACGAGGTGCTCGGCGAACTGGCCCACGAGAGCCTCGACGTCTCCGACTTCCGGCTGCTGGTCAACCCCACCGGCAAGTTCGTCGTCGGCGGCCCAATGGGCGACGCCGGACTCACCGGCCGCAAGATCATCGTCGACACCTACGGCGGCTGGGCCCGTCACGGCGGGGGCGCGTTCTCCGGGAAGGACCCGTCCAAGGTGGACCGCTCGGCGGCGTACGCGATGCGCTGGGTGGCCAAGAACGTCGTCGCCGCGGGGCTGGCTGAGCGGGTGGAGGTCCAGGTGGCCTATGCGATCGGCAAGGCCGCCCCGGTGGGGCTGTTCGTGGAGACTTTCGGCACCGAGACCGTCGACCCGGCCCGTATCGAGAAGGCCATCACGGCGGTATTCGATCTACGGCCGGGAGCGATCGTGCGCGATCTGGACCTGCTGCGGCCCATCTATACGCAGACGGCGGCCTATGGCCACTTCGGTCGCACTGACCTTGATCTGCCATGGGAGCGGCTGGACAAGGTTGAGGATCTGAAGAGTTCGGTGTAGCGCAAAATCGGCTCACGCCGGGTGGCGGTGAGCCGATTTTGGGCCGTCCGGCGTGTCAGCTACCGATGAATTGGTCGAACGCCCACTGATACTGGGCCGGAACAACCTGGACACCGCACTGGCTCTGCAGCGTTCCCAGCGGGGACAGGATCGACTTGAAGCCCGCGTATTCCTGCGGGTTGGTGCTGGCGTAGTCGGAGATGGTCTTCTGTGCCTCGGCCTGGGGCTGCAGCGCCGCGGTCATCAGCATTTTGTTGCCGTCCGGGTGGGCGTTCATGTAGTCCTGGGCCTGTTGGGTGATTGACGAGACCTGGCTGTCCACCGCTGCAGGGCTGCAGTCTGGTGCCGCTAAGGCCGCGGGCGCACCCAGCCCAGCCAGGGCGATTCCTGCTACGAGGGTGCAGGCGCCAGCGATGCGTCGGGATGTCATAAGTCTTCGTTCCTCCAGAATTGCGACGTGTGATGTCGGTGTGCTCTCATTGTCCCTTGTCGTCACCGGCCCGACAAACGTTACTGGTCACGGACCTGGTTCAACGCCGCTGACGGCGCCGTAATTCCCCGTTCTCCGGCCTCGGAGGTCAGACGGAACGGCGAGGCATTCAATATCTTCTGCAGGATGAACACTCGGTTCGTTTGGGCGCCCGGCGCAGTGCGGGTCTGGTGGACAGCTGGCCTGGTCGCAGCGGTCGGCTACGGCATCGTCCTCGCGGTGATCGCGCTTAGACTCCCGGCCGGGGCCGAGCTGACCGGTCGTTTCACCGGCCAGCCGGTGGCCAAAGCGGCGATGGCGGTGCTGTTCGCGGTCGCGGCGCTGAATCATCCGATCCTGCGGGAACGGCGCTGGTTGGTGAGCGCGATGCTGCTGTCGGCGGCCGGCGACTTCTTGCTCGCCATCCCGTGGTGGCCCCCCGCGTTCGTGACCGGTCTCGGCTCATTTCTGCTGGCCCACCTGTGTTTCATCGGTGCTCTGCTGCCATTGCGAGGCAGGCCGGGGCGGGGTCGACTTCTGCTGATCGTGGTGGTCGTGGTCGGTTTCGCCGGGATGCTGTCGCGATTCTGGCCGAAACTCGTTGCCAATGGCCTCACCGTCCCAGTGATCGTGTATGCGGCGGTGCTGGCCGCGATGGTGTCCTCAGCGCTGCTGGCCCGGTTACCCACGATCTGGACTGCTTTGGGCGCACTGCTGTTCGCGGTATCGGACGGCATGATCGGGGTCGGCCGGTTCCTGCTCGAATCTCAAGCTCTGGAACTGCCGATCTGGTGGGCCTACGCCGCCTCCATGGCCCTGATCACTGCGGGGGTCTTCTTCGGGCGCCCACCGGACTGAGATCTTCGGACCGATCGCGTGTCGGTACTCCGGGTTAATGTCGCGGCGTACGCACGGCCCGACAGTGAACTATCAAACGCGGGGGGACCCATGACCGAGGCCGACAAGACCTTGGTCGCTGCCCTGCTGGACCGTTCCGGCTCGATGCAGGCCATCGCCGACGATATGCGGGGCGGGTTCGACGCGTTTATCGCCAAGGAGGCCAAAGAAGCCGGGGAGGCCGGGACCACGCTGGTCACGTTGGCGCAGTTCGATGACGAGTATGACGTCGTGTACCGCAACCGGCCGATCAAAACCGTGCCGAAACTGACACTGGAACCGCGGGGGTGGACGGCGCTGCTCGACGCGATCGGCCGCTTCGTCACCGAGGTGGGCGCGGCCCTGGCCGCGCTGCCGGAGGATGAGCGCCCCGGCACGGTGACCGTGGTGGTGATAACCGACGGACTGGAGAACGCCAGTTCCGAATGGACCGCCGAGGGGGTGCGCGCCGCGATCGCCCACCAGGAAACGGTCTATTTGTGGGACTTCGTCTTCCTCGGGGGTCTTTCTCGGGGCGAATATGGACGCCGTCGAGGTTGGGCAGACGCTCGGCTTCGCCCCGGGCAAGTCGCTGACCTACGACGCAGCGGGCGATGCCGTCCGCGGGGCCTGGGACGCGGTATCTACCTATCACGCCCGCCGGCGGTCCGTCGCCGGAGCGCCGCCGGCGTCGATAGTCTTCGATGACGCCGAACGTCGTGGCGCGCGACAGCAGCAGTAACCGAAGCCAGACGGGAGGCAGGTGAGCACAGCGGACCGGTGCGCCGCCGAACACGAGCCGATCGCCCGGGTGCTGCCGATGCTGTCGGTGCCGCACCTGGACCGCGAGTTCGACTATCTGGTGTCCGCGGAGCAGTCCGACGCCGCCCAGCCGGGCGTGCGGGTTCGGGTGCGCTTCCACGGCCGGTTGGTGGACGGGTTCCTGCTTGAACGCCGGTCCGAAACCGATCACGTCGGTCAACTGGGCTGGCTGGACCGGGTGATCTCGGCGGAACCCGTGCTCACCGCCGAGGTCCGCCGACTGGTCGACGCGGTGGCCGCCCGCTATGCCGGTACCCGGCCGGACGTACTGCGCTTGGCGATACCGCCCCGGCACGCCGGGGCGGAAAAAGGCCGGTCGCACACCCCCTTGCTTCCGGTCCTCTCACCTGTCGACCCCACCGGTTGGGCGCGGTACAACCGGGGTGAGCAGTTCCTGGAGGCGTTGGGCCACGGTCGTGCCGCCCGCGCGGTTTGGCAGGCGCTCCCCGGCGAACCCTGGTTCGAGCGGTTGGCCGAGGCGGCCGCGGCGGCGGTCGGCGGCGGTCATGGTGTTCTAGCCGTCGTCCCTGACCAGCGGGATGTCGATGTGCTGTGGCGCGCGGCGACAGCCCTGGTGGACGAGTCTGTCGTCGTCGCGCTGGCCGCCGGTCTCGGCCCATCCGCCCGCTACCGGCGCTGGCTCTCGGTGCTACGTGGGCAGGCCCGGCTGGTCATCGGCACCCGCAGCGCGGTGTTCGCGCCGGTGGACCGTTTGGGACTGGTGATCATCTGGGACGACGGCGACGACACGCTGGCCGAACCCCGCGCGCCTTACCCGCACGCCCGGGAGGTCGGAATGCTTCGCGCGCACCAATTGCGCTGCGCCACGATCGTCGGCGGCTACACCCGCACCGCAGAGGCCCAGGCCCTGGTCGGCAGCGGCTGGGCACATGATCTGCTGGCCCCGCGACCGGTGGTGCGGGCCTGCGCCCCGCGGGTCGTCGCCGTGGAGGATGACGGGTACGCCGAGGAACGCGATCCGGCCGCGCGGACCGCCCGGCTCCCGTCGATGGCGATGCGCGCCGCCCGGTCGGCACTGGATCGCGGAGCCCCGGTGCTGGTCCAGGTTCCGCGTCGCGGGTACCTGCCGTCGGTGGCGTGCGGCCGCTGCCGCACCGTCGCCCGATGCCGGCACTGTATGGGGCCGCTGTCGCTGTCCGGCCGCGATGCCGGCGGCGCGGTCTGCCGGTGGTGCGGGCGCATCGATGGGGCCCCGCGCTGCCGCCGCTGCGGCGCCGAGCAGATCCGGGCAGTTGTGGTGGGCGCCCGGCGTACCGCCGAGGAGTTGGGCCGGGCATTTCCGGGCAGCACGGTGATCACCTCGGCCGGCGACGCGGTTCACCCGGAGATTGCGCCCGGGCCTGCCCTGGTCGTGGCCACGCCCGGCGCCGAGCCGCGGGCCCCGGCCGGCTATGGTGCCGCCCTGCTGCTCGACGGTTGGTCGCTGTTGGGCCGTCAGGATCTCCGCGCCGCCGAGGACACCCTGCGCCGCTGGATGACCGCCGCCGCCCAGGTGCAGGCCCGCGCCGAGGGCGGAGTGGTTGCCGTGGTTGCGGAATCGGCCATCCCGACCGTGCAGGCCCTGATCAAGTGGGATCCGGTTGGTCACGCCGAAGCGGAACTGGCCGGCCGGGCGGCCGTCGGCCTTCCACCGGCCGTGCACATGGCCGCCATCGACGGGGCCGCGGATGCGGTCGATGCGCTCATCCACCAGGCTGAACTGCCTGAGGAGGCCGATCTGCTGGGGCCGGTCGAGCTACCAGCGGGGGTGCGCCGACCGCCGGCCACCGCCGCCGACGAACCGGCCATCCGCATGGTGATCCGGGTGCGGCACGAGGAAGGTCTGGCACTGGCCGGCGCACTGCGCCGGGCGACGGCGATCAGCAGTGCCCGGCACGACCACGAGGCGGTCCGCGTGCAGATCGACCCGCTTCATATCGGTTGATCCGCCCGCGACGGCTAGGCTAAACGCCCGACGAACCTGGGAGGGCCAATGAGGTCGTTCGGCCGCGCCGTTGCCTGGCTCATCCCGTTGTTCCTGATCGCGTCGGGACTGCTGTGGCCCGCCGTGTTCACCGGCGCATCGCAGGGTACGGCGGTCTCCGATCCTGTCGTCATCTCCAATCTGCGTGCCGAGTTCATCGTCGACCGTGACGGGTTGATGCAGGCCACCGAAACGGTGACCGCCGAGTTCCCCAGCGGCCGGCACGGCATCTTCCGGTTCTGGGATACCGCCAACCCGAATGACGCCCACGTGCGACAAGTCCCGGAGGTCACCGAGATCTCCCTCGACGGCGCGCCGGTGCCCTACGACCTGCTCCGCCAGGGCAATGGGCGCTTCCTGGTGGCCAAGATCGGGGATCCGGACCGATACCTGGCCCCCGGCACACACGTCTACCGGATCAGCTACCGGATCCCCGGAGTGCTCGACCCGGGGGAAACAGGGGCCGGCAAGGAGTTCGCGTCGGATGTGGGAGACCCCGCGGCACCGTCGACGTTCCTCTGGAACGTGATCGCCCCCGGGTGGAGCAATCAGATCGGCCGCGCTGAGGTGTCCGTCCGGCTGCCCGGGGGTGTTCCCGGTGCACAGTGCTCGGTCGGCGCCGGCGTCGGCCGACCATGCGAAGCCCTGACCGTCGACGGTGAGACAGTGAGGCTGTCGGCCGCCGGTTTGCCGCCACGGACACCGGTCACCCTCCGTGTGGGGGTGGACGTTCCCACCCCGCCGCGCGCAACGGTGCCCTGGTCGGTTCGCTGGGATCCGGTTTTGGGCCGCTCGTTCCCGGCGGTGGCGGCACTGCTGGGCTTGACCGCCGCCATGGGCCTGGGTGCCTTTCTATGGCGGCGCACCACCGTGGAGGCGCCCCCGGGATTCCCGGTGCAGTACGCCCCGCCGGCGGGAGTGGGTCCCGTGCAGTGTCACTACATCCGCACCGAACAGGTCCCACCGCAGGGACTGACGGCGACCTTGTTCCACCTGGCTGACCGGGGTCTGCTGTCGCTGCGCCAGGACGGACCGAAGAAGTGGACCGTGCAGGGGGTCGGCGACGCCGGCGTGTGGGCTGGTGTCGACCCCGTCAGTGCGGCGGTCGGATCGGCGCTGGATCTGCGCTCCCCGGGCCGGACCTTCAGGGCGGACGGGTCGGTGACCGCCGGGGGCAAGCTCAACAGTGCCAAACAGGATCTGGCGACGGCCGTCAAACATTGGGCACTCGACGCAGGATTCCTGGTCAAGAAGCGCGCCGAACTCTGGTTGCGGCTGGCCAACGTGGTGGCCCTGGTGCTCGCTTTCGCCTGCTTCGTGAGGTGGATCGCTCCGATAACCCTGTGGGGCCTGCCGTTCGCGGTGTTTTTTCTGCTGTCGCTGCCGGCGTGGCGGCCGGGCGTCGGCCTGCGGCGCACACCCGCCGGCCGGCAGCTGTGGTCGGAGGCGGGCGGCTTCCACCGCATGCTGGCCACCGACTCGGCGGAATCGCGGTTCGACTTTTCGGCTCGCAAGGACCTGTACGCCGCCTATATCCCGTTCGCGGTAGCCGGCGGGGCAGCCGCGCTGTGGGCGGCCAAGTACCAGGCCGCAACCGGTCAGCTACCGCCGCAGCCGGGCTGGTACCACGGTTCGTCGAGCAGCGGATGGGGCTCGTCGGCCGCTCAGGGTGCTAGTTTCGACAGCTTCGAGTCGGCATTGTCATCGTCGATCAGCGCGTACACGGCATCGCAGTCCTCGTCTTCGAGCGGCGGCGGCGGTGGCGGTGGCGGCGGTGGTGGCGGTGGCGGTGGTGGAGGAGGAGGTTCGTGGTGACCCCGGTGTTAATCCTGCTGTTGTTGCTCGCGGTGGCGGTGCTGATCGGTTTCGTCGTGGGCCACAACAAGCTTCGCGCCGCCGACGTCCGGGCCGATGAGGCGCTCGGCGGCATCGACGTCCAACTCACCCGGCGCGCCTCGCTGATCCCCAGTCTGGTCAGCACCGTGCAGGGGTTCGCGACGCACGAGCGGGCGGTGCTCGCTCATGTCGCCGACGCGCAGACAGCGCTGACCGCCGCGACCGCCGGAAGATCTGTCGCGCAACGCACCTCGGCGGAACGGCAGTTCGACTCCGCGGTCGGTCAGGTGCTGGCCCTCGGGCAGGTCTACCCCCAGTTGAACTCGTCGAACAACTTCCTGAACCTCCAGCAGAACCTCGCCGACACCGAGGACAAGCTCGCCTTCGCCCGGCAGTACTACAACGACGCCGCGGCATCGGTGAACCGGCTGCGCAACACCATCCCGTGGATGTTCGTGGCGGGGATGGCCGGTGTCGGCGAGCGGGAGTTCTACCGGGTACCGGATCTACCGGGTAAGTAGATGCGGATCATCTTCGCGGGAACACCCGAACCGGCGCTTCCCTCGCTGCAACGATTGATCGACTCGCCGCGCCACGAGGTGGTGGCTGCGCTGACCCGCCCCGACGCGGCCGCGGGTCGGAGGGGCAAACCGGCGCCCTCACCGGTGGCGCGACTCGCCGCGGACGCCGGTATCCCGGTGCTGCGGCCCGCCCAGCCCAACTCCGCGGATTTCGCCGCCGAACTGGCATCGCTGGCTCCCGAGTGCTGTGCCGTGGTGGCGTACGGGGCACTGCTGCGTCCCGAGCTGCTCGCCTTGCCCGCGTACGGCTGGATCAATCTGCATTTCTCACTGCTACCGGCGTGGCGTGGCGCTGCGCCAGTACAGGCCGCGATCGCTGCGGGCGACACCGTTACCGGCGCAACGACATTCGAGATCGAACCGGCACTGGACTCGGGCCCGGTGTTCGGGGTGGTGACCGAAGCGATCCGTCCCGGCGATACCGCGGGGGAGCTCCTGAACCGGCTGGCCGTGTCGGGAGCCATCCTGCTGGAGGCCACCGTGGACGGTATCGCCGACGGATCCCTCACACCTGTGCCGCAGTCGCCGGAGGGGGTGAGCGTCGCTCCGAAGCTGACGGTGGCAGACGGCCGGATCCGGTGGGATCTGCCGGCTCAGATCATCGAACGTCGAATCAGGTCGGTCACCCCCGATCCGGGGGCGTGGACGATGCTCGGCGAGTTGCGGATGAAGCTGGGCCCGGTCAGCCTCGAGCAGACCGGTGAGATGCTGGCGCCCGGCGTCATCGAGGTGGACCGTTCCGGGGTCCGGATCGGCACCGGTTCCCAGCCGGTGGTGCTCGGAATGCTGCAGCCGCCCGGAAAGAAGCCGATGGCTGCAGCGGACTGGGCCCGCGGCGCCCGGCTCGAGGCCGGGATACGGGCATCGTGACCGACCGCCGAGAGTCCGGTTCCGCGGGGCGGCCGCCGAGCCGGCCACCGCGCCGGCCCAAGCGTGCCGGGCTGGATCCGGCCCGCCGCGCCGCCTTCGATGTGCTGCGTGCGGTCTCCGAACGTGACGCCTACGCCAACCTCGCGTTGCCGGCATTGCTGGTGGAGCGGGAAATCGGCGGTCGGGACGCTGCCTTCGCGACCGAGCTGACCTACGGCACCTGCCGCAGCCGCGGCCTGCTGGACGCGGTGATCGCGGCTGCAGCCGGTCGTGGCGTCGATCAGATCGATCCGGTGCTACTGGATCTGCTCCGGCTGGGTGCCTACCAGCTGTTGCGAACCAACGTCGCCCAGCATGCCGCGGTATCGACGACTGTCGACCAGGCCGGGGTCGAGTTCGACACCGCACGAGCGGGATTCGTCAACGCCGTGCTCCGGAAAATCGCCGGCCGCGACGAGAGTTCCTGGATCGCAGAACTCGCCCCTCCCGCCGCTGCCGATCCGGTGGGCCACCTGGCCTTCATCCATGCACATCCCCGCTGGATCGCCCAGGCGTTCGCCGATGCCCTCGGGGCAGATGCCGGCGAACTCGACGCCGCCCTGGCCGCCGACGACGCCCGGCCGACGGTGCACCTGGCCGCGCGGCCCGGAGTGTTGACCGCCGCGGAACTTGCCGAGGCGGTCGGCGGGGCCGTCGGCCGGTTCTCGCCCTATGCGGTGTATCTGAGCGGCGGCGACCCGGGCCGGCTGGCACCGATTCGCGACTCCCGGGCGCTGGTCCAGGACGAGGGCAGCCAACTGGTGGCAAGGGCGCTGGTGCTGGCACCCGTCACCGGCGAGGACGCCGGGCGTTGGCTGGATCTGTGCTCCGGGCCAGGGGGTAAGACCGCGTTGATTGCCGCAGTCGCGGCGCAACAGGGCGCGACGGTCACGGCGGTGGAACCCAACTCGCGGAGGGCCGACCTGGTTGAGCAGAACACCCGCGGTCTGGCCGTGGAGGTACTGCGGGCCGACGGCCGCGAACCCCCGCTGCCCGCAGCCGGTTTCGACCGCGTGCTGGTCGATGCGCCCTGCACCGGACTGGGCGCGCTGCGTCGCCGCCCGGAAGCTCGATGGCGACGTACCCCAGCGGACGTCCCGGCACTGGGCAAACTACAGCGTGAGCTGCTCGGGTCGGCGATTCGACTGACTCGCCCGGGCGGCGTGGTGCTCTACGCGACCTGTTCGCCGCATCTGGCCGAGACAGTCGGCGTGGTTAGCGATGCGATGCGACGCCATTCGGTGACCGCACTGGACGCCCGGGAACTGTTCGCCCCCGTCGAGAACATTGGTGCCGGTCCCTTCGTGCAACTGTGGCCGCACCGGCACGGGACGGATGCGATGTTTCTCGCCGTACTTCGCAAGGACGGGTGAGCGCCACCGGTTCCACCGGGCCTTACAGTGACAGCCATGGCAACACCGACCCGGCCGATGATCGCGCCGTCGATTCTGTCCGCCGACTTCGCCCGACTGGCCGACGAGGCCGCCGCCGTCAAGGGTGCGGATTGGCTGCACGTGGACGTGATGGACGCGCACTTCGTACCGAACCTGACCCTGGGCCTGCCGGTGGTGGAGAGCCTGCTGAGGGCGACCGACATCCCGATGGACTGTCATCTGATGATCGACGACCCGGGTCGCTGGGCCCCCGGCTACGCCGAGGCCGGGTCCTACAATGTCACCTTTCACGCTGAGGCCACCGATGATCCGGTCGCGGTGGCCCGCGATATCCGCGCAGCGGGCGCGAAAGCGGGCCTAGCCATCAAACCGGGCACCGCGCTGGAGGGGTATCTGGGGATCCTGCGGGATTTCGACACTCTCCTGGTGATGTCCGTCGAGCCGGGTTTCGGTGGCCAGAGCTTCATCCCGGAGGTGCTGACGAAGGTGGCCGCAGCGCGCCGACTTGTCGATTCCGGGGAGCTGACGATCCTCATCGAGATCGACGGTGGTATCAACGCCGACACTATCGAACAATCCGCTGAAGCCGGCGTGGACTGTTTCGTCGCGGGATCAGCGGTCTACGGCGCCGGGGATCCGGCGGCCGCCGTTGAGGCGCTCCGGCGGCAGGCCGGTGCAGCGTCAACGCATCTTCACCTATGACCGGTACCCCCGCGCACACTTCCGCGGCCATGCGACTGGCCGTTGAGCGAGCGGAGGCGGTGAAGGGCTCCACCTATCCCAATCCACCGGTGGGTGCGGTAATCATCAGCGCCGAAGGCGATGTCATCGGAGTCGGTGCGACCGCGCCGGCCGGGGGAGCCCACGCCGAGGTAGTAGCTCTGCGGGCGGCAGGGGAGCGGGCAGTCGGTGGCACCGCGGTGGTGACGCTGGAGCCCTGCAACCACCACGGCCGCACCCCGCCGTGCGCCGATGCGCTTCTGGCAGCGGGTATCACGGCAGTCGTGTACGCAGTCGGCGATCCGAACCCGATAGCGGCCGGCGGTGCCGGACGGCTGCGGGCGGCCGGAGTGGCGGTCACCGGCGGCGTGCAGGCCGAGGAGGTGACGGGCGGATCGCTGCGTGAATGGCTGCACAAGCAGCGCACCGGGTTGCCGCACGTCACCTGGAAATTCGCGACCAGCGTCGATGGTCGGAGTGCGGCCGCCGACGGGTCGTCGCAGTGGATTACCAGTCCGGCGGCCCGGGCTGACCTGCATCGGCGCCGGGCGGCTGCTGACGCCATCGTGGTGGGAACCGGGACGGTCTTCGCCGACGACCCGAGCCTCACCGCGCGGTTGCCGGACCGAACTCTGGCGCCGCAGCAGCCGCTTCGGGTGGTCGTCGGCGATCGGGCGATCCCACCGGAATCGAAAGTCCTCAGCGGTGATTCCGCCACCCTGCTGCTCAGGACCCGCGACCCGCTGGAGGTGATCCGGGCACTGGCCGAACGTACCGACATTCTGCTCGAGGGCGGCCCCACCCTCGCCGGGGCGTTTCTGCGGGCCGGGGTCGTGCACCGGATCCTGGCCTATGTCGCGCCGATGTTGCTCGGCGGCCCGGTGACAGCGGTTGACGATGTCGGTGTCGTCAGTATCGGGGGAGCCCTGCGATGGAACTATGACGGGGTCCAGCGCATCGGACCGGATCTGTTGCTGAGCCTGGTGCCAGGCGGCTGACCTGCTAGGCGTCCTGTTCCAGCGATTTGTGCTCGATGATCTCCCGGGATCCACTGGCTCCCAACAATTCCCGGAACTGCTGAACGGTGTAGGCGGTCAACGTCGCCGGTGTGCGAGCACGCGCGCCGGCGGTCCGCGGCAGGGCGAACAGTGGCCCGAATTCGCCGAAGTAATCACCGGCCCCCGCGACTTTCAGCACTTCCTCGCCGCCGCCCGGCAATTCGCGGAAGATCTCGATCTCACCTGCGGTGACCACGTAAATCATGTCACCCATCGTGCCCTGCTCAAACAGCGTTTCCCCGGCTTCCACCGTCACCGTCTCCGGCTCGTGGGTGGCCGTCGTCAGATGCGGTACCAGTTCCACCACGCGGTCGGCCAGTGGCAGCATCCGGGTGTCATGGGTCGCCACCACCACCACCCGTTCCCCGGAGGCCAGTTCACGGATGAGCCGTAGGACCCCTTCGACCTGGATGTAGTCGAGATGGGCGGTCGGCTCGTCGGCAATCAGCAACGGTGGGTCCAGGGCGATGGCCCGCGCGACGGCGACCCGCTGCTGCTGACCGCCGCTGAGATCGCCGGGGCGGTGATGTATCCGCTCGGCCAGCCCGACCCGGTCCAGGAGCTCGGTGGCCCGGTCGTGGGCCTTTCGGCGCGACCACCGGGCCGCCCGCAGTGGCACCATCACGTTCTCGATCGCGGTGAGGCTGGGCACCAGATTGAACGCCTGAAACACGATGCCGACCGTGTTGCGCCGGTATTCCGACAGCGCCCGCGGGTCCAGTGTGGTCAGGTCGATGTCGCCGAACTCGATCCGGCCCGCGGTCGGGTGCAGGATTCCACCCAGGCAGGACAGCAGGGTTGTCTTCCCGCAACCGCTGGGCCCGAGCAGGATCGCCAGCGAGCCTTCCGAGACGTCCAGGCTCAGCCCGTTGATCGGGCGCACGGTTTCCTGGCCGCTGGCGTACTCCACCACGAGGTCTTTGATCCGTAGGTCAGCCATGAGTCAGGGTCCTCCGAAGGCCACTGCCGGGTCGACGACGACGGCCCGGCGAAGGCCGGCGAGACTGGCCATCACACCGATGGTAACCGCCACGACCGGTAGCAGCACGAAGGCGATTTGAGGAACGTCCACCCGCATCGGGAACAGCGGTCCCAGCAGGATGGACAGCGCACCGCCGAGGATGGCGGACAGCACAGCGACGATGATCGCCTGCATGGCCAGCCCGACCAGGATTGACCGGGTCGGTACCCCGACCGCTTTGAACACGGCGAAGTCACGGGTTCGTTCCAGCGCCGACATGTAGATCATCGACCCGACGATCATGGCGGCCACCACCCACAGCAGGCCGGCCATCAGGCTCATCGCCTGGCGTGCACCGCTGAGCGCCCGCAGCAGATCGTCGATCGCTCCGGCACGGCTGACCAGCTTGAACCCGCTCGGCGTCCGCTCCGGCGGGTCGATCACCCCGATCGAGGAGATCAGCGACTGGCCGGAGAACAACAGCGTCTGGGCCCCGGTGACGGTGAGAAAGATATTCGGCTGGCCGGCCAGTGCGGTGGAGTCGTCGACAATCCCGACGATTTGCAGGTTGCGCGAACCGACTTCGATGGTATTGCCGATGGGCTGGCCGATCGTGCTCGAGACCGCCGTCTCGTGCGGCTCGGACGGGGGCCGGCCCTCGCTCACCGATGGCATTCCCGGACCGCGTTCGGGTGCGCCGAAGACGTTGACGCTGCGGGCCGATGCGCCGTCGGGCATCGTGGCGCTGCCGTAGACCAGTGGCACCGCGATCGACACCCCGGGAACCTGCAGTTTGGTTGCGGCGAAGGCCGAGGAACCCAGGAACGGCCCGGTGGCACCCGTCTTGACCAGGTAGGCGTCCACCCCGAGGGAATCCACCGTACGAGTGGCTTCCACCCGGAAGCCATTGGCCAATCCGGTGAGGACGAGGGTCATCGCGAAGACCAGTCCGGTCCCGACGATTGCGATGACGAACCGGCGCTTGCGCCACTGCAGATCGCGCAGCGCCGCGGTCAGCACGTCGTTCCCGGCATGAGGGTGAGGTTACCGACCTGCCGGGGTGCCCGGCGAAGGCTTTCGCCAATTGGTGCCACGGAAGTCACGGAAGTCACGGACGTCACGGACGTCACGGAAGTCACGGAAGTCACGGAAGTCACGGCAATCACAGGAGTCACGGACCTCACGATGGAGCGTTATGCGCGTCGTTCGTCTCGTCCATGTCGTTCTCGATGGCATGGGTCCCGCGCGCACCGATCATCAGTGCGATCCCCGCCCCTGCCAGGCAGACGATCATGGTGATGAAGAAGATCGAGCCGTACTGCATGGCGAACGCGGTGCGGTACCGCTGAGCCTCGCCGGCGACCTTGGCGGCCAAGGTATCGGCCTGGGTGACCGGCAATGTGGCCAGGATCTGGTTGAAACGGTAGAGGCCCCAGGCGGTCAGGCCCGCGACACCGATCAGCATGCCGGTCATCCGCGACACCACCACCAGCGAGGACGCGACGCCGTGCTGGGCTGCCGGGACCACCCGCAGCGCGGCCGAGGTGAGTGGGCCGATCACCAGGCCCAGCCCGATTCCGGCCAGCGCCAAGTCGGTGTCGAACGCCGGTAGGGACACCGGCCCGATGTGGTGACGGGCGGACATGACGTCCAGGCCCCAGTGCGATACCAGCCAGTAGGCGAACGCCGCCACCAGCATGCCGGCCACGGCGACGATCCGGTCGCCGATCCGGATGGCCAGCCAGCCGCCGGCCAGCGCTCCGATCGGTAGCGCGACCAGGAAATGCAGCAGCAGGAACGCCGCGCCCACCTGATCCTTGCCGAGCACGCCCTGCCCGAACAGCTCGACGTTGACCAACGTCACCATCAACGCGGCACCCGCGCAGGTAGAGGTACCCAGCGCGGCCAGAAACGGCACCGCCCGTACTCCGGCGGGTTCGATCAGCCTGGTGCGGGCGAACCGTTCCCACACCACGAACGCGATTCCGGCCAGCACTGCGCCGCCCAGCAGGGGCAGGCCGTAACTGGGCAGTATTTGCTTCCCGTCCGGGGCGGGATTGTAGAGACCTTGGACTGCCAGGCCGAGCGCGATCGCCAGTAGGACGCCGCCGACGATGTCAACGCGTTCGGGCTCAGAGCTGCGCTGGTGGCCGGGCAGGCTGATGTGGATGAGCGCCATCGCGATCAGGCTCAGCGGCACATTGATCCAGAACACGTCCCGCCAGGTGTTGAGCAGCCACACCACGCCGATTCCGTAGAGCGGCCCCAGTACGCTGCCCAGTTCCTGGGCGGCGCCGATCCCGCCCAGAACCGCGGCCCGGTTGCGGGCGGACCACAGATCGGCGGCCAGCGCCAGTGTCACCGGGAGCAGGGCGCCGCTGGCCATCCCCTGGATCAGCCGGCCGATCACCATCGTGGTGAGGTCGCCCGACAGCGCCGTCACCACCGAGCCGAGCGCGAACCCCGCCAGGCTGAGCTGCAGCACCAGCTTGCGCCCGAACCGGTCGGATAACCGGCCCAGCAGCGGCATCGCCGCGATATACCCGAGCAGGTACCAGGTGATGATCGGCGTGACCTGCTGGAGCTTGTTTATCGGGATGCCGATATCGCGCATGATGTCGACCATGATCGTGATGACGACATAGGTGTCGAGCGCCCCGAGCAGTACCGCGAGGCTGCCCGCTCCGATCGCGATCCGCCGGCTGCGGCCCGACGTCTGCCCCGGTGTCAACTCGGTTACCGCGGCCTCCGGCATCAGACCGCGGGCTTGGTGACGGTGACGGGCTTATCCCAGTCAGACAGCGTCAGTTGCACGTTACTGCCCTCACTCTGGTCGATCTGGGCCTGTACCAGCTGGTGGGGGGCGTCCTGCTCGATCCACATCGTCGCCGGTAGCTGGTCCTTCGCGTTGAGCTGCGGGATCAGGTTGTTCACGGCTTCGGGGCCGACCTTGCCGGTGATCTTCACGGTGGGGACGCCACCGATGGTCTCGAAGCCGACCGATTTAGCGTCCGAGACGCTGGCCAGCATGTTGGCCAGCCCGGTGTCGGGGTTGAGAATCACCGAGGGGTCGTACACCTCAGCCGCCGGCCCCATGTCCAGCCAGCTGTTCGGGGTCAGCGCCGCGTAGAGCGTGCCCTCGAGGACGACGAGTTCGATATCGACGTCCGACCCGCCCATCGAGATCGTGGAGTTGCCCTTGATGGCCACACCCGGCACGTTGGTCAGGTCGCCGGAGAGTGTCTTCACCGGCAGTCCGTCGATCTTCCCGTTGACGACGATCTCGAGGTGAGCGCTCTCGAGGGTCTTGGTGGTGGCAATGGACTGCTGGATCAGACCCGCGGCATCCGGCAGGGGTTCCTCTGCTTTCTTTGAGCAACCCGATACCAGAAGGGCGGCAGCCAGCAGTGCGGCAAACAAGACGGAGATTCGGCGGAACGTCGACATAGCTGCATCGTAATGGGTCGATCGCAGGGGGTCGCAGTCGTAGTGGATCGCACCGTCGGCGCCCGGGCGGACCGGTTCGGCTCGTTCCAGAGTGACCGGATGGGAAGCAGTGATGGTAGGAGTGATCAAGTGGGTGGCGAAGTGGAATTCCGGCGTGTAGCAGTGGGAAGCGGTGACGCCGCCGCCCTGGTGTCGGCAATGGTCGCCGAGATGCGTGAGCTCTACGAGGGCCTGGATCTCGAAGCCCCCGGTATGCCCAAGGCGGGCCCGGCCGAACTCGGTCCGCCGGATGGCACGTTCCTGGTGGGCTACCGAGACGGCGCCCCGGTGTGCGGCGGCGGAATCAAACGATTGCCCGATGGTGCCTGCGAGATCAAACGCATGTACGTGGTGCCGGCGGCCAGGCGTGCCGGGGTGGCCCGCGTGCTGCTCGCTGCATTGGAGGATGCCGCCCGCGGGCTGGGTTACCGGGTCGCCCGGCTCGACACCGGTTCGCGACAACCGCACGCCCAGGCGTTCTACGAGGCCTCCGGCTACCGCCGGGTCGGGAACTTCAACAACAACCCCGCGGCCGCGTTTCACGGTGAGAAGCTGCTGGATCAGGCTCTCCCGGGCGGCCCGCTAGATTAGGTGCATGTTCACCGGGATCGTGGAGGAACTCGGTGAGGTTGTCGGCTTGGACGACCTCGGCGATTCGGTACGACTCAGAATTCGCGGTTCGGTGGTGACCGCCGGCGCCCGCCACGGCGACTCCATCGCCGTCAATGGAGTCTGTCTGACGGTGCTGGAGTTACTCACAGACGGAGGGTGCGAAGCATTCACTGCCGACGTGATGGCCGAGACGCTGAACCGGTCGAGTCTCGGTGCGCTCGCCACCGGCAGCAAGGTCAACCTGGAGCGGGCGGCACTGGTGGACAGCCGCCTGGGTGGCCACATCGTCCAGGGGCACGTCGACGGCACCGGCACGGTGATCTGCCGAACACCCTCCGAGAACTGGGAGGTGGTTCGAATCATGTTGCCGCACAATATCTCCCGCTACGTCGTGGAAAAAGGGTCCATTACCGTCGACGGTATCTCGCTGACGGTCTCCGGCCTCGGTGACGACTGGTTCGAGGTGTCGCTGATCCCCACCACGCTGACCCTGACGACGCTCGGGAGTACCCCGGTCGCGTCAATGGTCAATCTCGAGGTCGATGTCATCGCTAAATACGTGGAACGCTTGCTGGCCGATAGAAACCGCCTCAGCAGTGACGATGGGCCGAATCCGACATAAATCGCGGTAGCACCGCGGCGCGCGCGGTCAGTTCGTTTACCCACTTCTCCGGAGTCCCGCCGGTTGTCGGAACCCACCGCCGGAGGCTGATCGGCAACGCGGTTATAGGCCTGCCAACTGCGGCAGAGTCAGGTGGGCGATCATGAAGTAGATCATCAGTCCGGTGCCGTCGACGATCGTGGCGATCATCGGAGCGGAGACAACCGCCGGGTCCAGCTTGAGCTTCTTGAGGGTGGGCGGCAGCACCGAGGCGACCAGCGACGACCAGAGGACGATTGCGATAACGGTCAGACACACCGTGATGGTCACCTCCATCCCCACGCCGAGAGTCCATGACCGGATCAGGGCCGCCAGTGCCATGGTCGCCGCCACCAGGAATCCCGTCGACAATTCTTTGGACAGGATGTGTGGCAGATCGCGGAGTCGAACCTCGTCCGTCGCCAGGGCGCGAACCAGGGTGGTGGTGATCTGGGTACCGGTGTTGCCGCCCGTACCGATGAGCAGTGGGATGAAGAAAGCCAGCGCGACGACGGCCTCCATTTCGTCCTGGAATGCGCGCAGCACGGTCCCGGTGTAGGCCTCGGCGAGAAACAGCACGAGTAGCCAGACGATGCGCTTGCGCCACAGCCGTAGCGGCGACGCACGAAGGTAGGGAACCTCAAGTGGCTCCGAGCCGCCCTGACGCTCGGCGTCCTCGGTGGCCTGGCGCTGGAGGATGTCGGCGGCGCCGTCCGCGGTTAGGACGCCGAGGAGTCGGCTTTCGTCATCCACGACCGGAAGGGCAGCCAGTTCGTGGTCGACCAGAGCTTTGGCGGCGTCTTCGGCATCGACCAGGGGACCGACCGAGAACGGGTCGCCGCTCATCAACTCCGAGACGGTCTGATTCGGTTCGGCGAGCACGAGGTCCTGGAACTCCAGCAACCCGGTCAGCCGTCCTCCGGTATCAGTGACGTAGATGTAGGCATCGGCGCGGGCTCTGTCTCGCATGTCCGTGTTCTGCGATCGGACCGCGGTTTCGGCTTCCGTTGCGGTCATCGTAGCGGCGACGGCGAACACGTCCGGAAGAACGTGTGCGGAAACCGATCGCGGCGGACAGCGAAGGATTTCGATCAGCGTCCCCGCATACTGCGGATCGATCTGGGCCAGCAGCGGCTCGCGGGCGGAAAGTGGCACTCTACGAAGGATTTCCGCACCCTGGTCGGGATCGACATCGCGGAGCCACTGGGCTGATTGGGTGGTGCCCGACGATTGGACTGCCAACGCCGCCAGGTTGGGGTCGACGGAGCCGAGGAGCTCCGGGCCCGTGACCGGCGTGAGCAGCGCAACGAAATCGGCGAGCTTGTCCTTGGACATCGCGGCTACTTGGCGGCTTCGCTCAGCTGATCCGGCCGACTGCAACCACTGCTCTACTGCCTCGACCGAGTCGAGCTCGGTAGCCCGAACGGGAAGAACGCTCAGCACACTGATGTCGATATCTCGTCGGGTCATCGGCACAGCCTCCAGGGTTGCTCGAACTGAGGGGTTTTCTCCGGACATCTACCGGTGACAGCGCCGAATCGACGGCCCGATGAGAGTAGCGACAATTCGGTCTGCGGAACTAGCGGCCGGCAGCCCGGTGAACCTGGAGCGCGCCGCCGCCGTCAACGGCAGGCTGGGCGGCCACATCGTCCAGGGCCACGTCGGCCCAACCGGGCAGGTCATCTCGCGGGCGCCATCAGAGCATTGGGAGGTGGTGCGGATCTCGTTGCCGCCCGTACCGTCCCGCTACGTGGTGGCCAGGGGCTCGATCACCGTAGACGGGGTTTTACTGACCGTGTCGGCCATCGGCGACGACTGGTTCGAAGTGTCGCTGATCCCGACCACGCTGGGTCTGACCACTCTGGGCGGCGCCGAACCGGGCATGTCGCTTGCCCTGGTGAACCTCGAGGTGGAGGTGATCGCCAGATAAAAATTTGTGGAACGGCTGCTTTTGACACTCGGTGGTTTTGCGTAATTATTAATTCCGCTCCGCATGCGCTGTCGGCCAGCATTCGCTGGTGGTAATTCAGCTACTGCGAATGAGGTAGCCCGAAAGGCTCCGGAGGCCAAAATGAAATCTCGGTGCTGTCGAACTTGCCCTCGTACGTTAGTGGTTGCCTCAGCCGGTGCCCTCGCCCTGGCCATGATGGTGATGCCTCCGACGCCGGCCATGGCCTCTGCCCAGGACTGCCCGGGAGTGCAGTCGCAATCGTCGGAGGGGCAATGCGCGGCGGCCGATCTGGTCGCCACCGCGAACGACGCCGACTCAGTTGGCAGCGGTCAGCCGGATTGCAACTTGAATGCGGGACTTCAGGATGGGAACAGCCCATTCCTCTCGGACGGGGAGCCTGTCGACGCCACCGGCCTGGAGCGTATGTGTGCCAGTCCGGGCAACGCGAGCATCAAGGTCGACCAACCCGTAGAAATGGGCGGAGGGTTCGGCGAAAGCGCTTGTCCGGGGGGCTGCGAGGGGTAGCGCGGCCTGGCGGCGACGAAATGTCGCTGCCAGATTGATGTCCACCAGTCGCGAGCATCCCTGCCGTCGCGGGAGCGCCGATGAACCCGCGGCGACGTGTGGTTCATACTGTGTGCAGACTTCGAGGCAGGCGACACACGATGACGAAACTGGACACCGTCGAACGGGCGGTCGCCGACATCGCGGCGGGTAGGGCCGTCGTCGTCATCGATGACGAAGATCGTGAGAACGAGGGCGACCTGATATTCGCCGCCGAGAAGGCGACCCCGGAACTGGTGGCCTTCATGGTGCGCTATACCTCCGGCTACCTTTGTGTGCCGCTGGACGGGGAAATCTGCGACCGCCTGGGGCTGCTGCCGATGTATGCGGTCAACCAGGACAAACACGGGACGGCCTACACCGTCACCGTCGACGCCAGAGCGGGCGTCGGAACCGGGATCTCCGCCTCGGACCGGGCGACCACCATGCGACTGCTGGCCGACCCGTCGAGCATCGCGAACGATTTCACCAAACCCGGCCATGTGGTCCCGCTTCGGGCCAAGGACGGTGGAGTGCTGCGCCGCCCGGGTCACACCGAGGCCGCCGTGGACCTGGCCCGGATGGCGGGCCTGCAACCCGCGGGTGCGATCTGCGAGATCGTCAGCCAGAAGGATGAGGGCGCGATGGCCCAGACCGACGAGCTGCGGATCTTCGCCGACGAGCACGACCTGGCGCTGATCTCCATCGCCGATCTCATCGAGTACCGGCGCAAACATGAGAAGCATGTGGTGCGGATCGCCGAGGCCCGCATCCCGACCCGGCACGGCGAGTTCCGTGCCGTCGGCTACACCAGCATCTACGACCAGGTCGAACATGTCGCCTTGGTGCGCGGAGACATCTCGGGGCCGGAAAACGACGGGCATGACGTTTTGGTCCGGGTGCACTCCGAATGCCTGACCGGTGATGTGTTCGGTTCCCGCCGGTGCGACTGTGGCCCGCAGCTGGATGCCGCGATCGCGATGGTGGCCGCCGAGGACCGCGGCGTGGTGCTGTACATGCGTGGACATGAGGGCCGCGGTATCGGCCTTATGCACAAGCTGCAGGCCTATCAGCTGCAGGACGCCGGGGCGGATACCGTCGATGCGAACCTGAAGCTCGGTCTGCCTGCCGACGCTCGCGACTACGGGACCGGCGCCCAAATCCTAGTCGACCTTGGGGTGCGGTCCATGCGGCTGTTGACCAACAATCCGGCGAAGCGCGTCGGTCTCGACGGCTACGGTCTGCAGATCATCGAGCGGGTCCCGCTGCCGGCCCGGGTCAACGCCGAGAACATCCGCTATCTGAGGACCAAGCGGGACCGGATGGGGCATGAACTGTCGGGTCTGGAGGAGTACGACCACGAGGAGCTGCCCGGCGATCTCGGCGGTGCGCGGTGAGCGGCGGATTGGGGGTGCCGGCGGTGCCGGAGATGGACGCCTCCCGGCTGAGCTTGGCCATCGTTGCCAGTACCTGGCATGCCACGATCTGCGAGGCCCTGCTCGACGGGGCCCGCCGCGTGGCCGCCGATTGCGGTCTCACCGACCCGACTGTGGTGCGGGTGCACGGGGCGATTGAGATCCCGGTGATCGCGCAGCAACTCGCGAGCAACCATGACGCCGTGGTGGCGCTCGGTGTGGTGATCCGCGGCGAGACACCCCATTTCGACTACGTCTGCGACGCAGTCACCCAGGGTCTGACCAGGGTGTCGCTGGACGCCGCGACTCCGGTGGCCAATGGCGTGCTGACCACCGAAAACGAGCGACAGGCGTTGGACCGGGCCGGGTTGCCGGACTCGGCCGAGGACAAGGGCTCCCAGGCCTGCGCCGCGGCGTTGTCCACTGCCCTGACACTGCTGGACCTGCGTACCGCATGACAAATCCGGACGCGTCGTGGGATGCCGAGTTCAGGCCCCGGATGATGTCGCGCGTTGCCGTCGCGGTGGCCGCGCTGATCGCCGTCGTGGGGGTCATCGTCGCGGTGTTGAACAACAGGTCCTCGGGTGCGATCTTGCGGGCCGCCGATCAAGTCGCGATGGCCGGGCTGGCCCTGGTGCTGGCCGCGGCGGTGCTGCTGCTGATCAGGCCGCGCCTGAAAGT
>Ga0180432_10001304_pt1 | contig 39689 bp, 30 predicted proteins | sample SS_ome_10_FD_132414 | JGI IMG/M metagenome (GOLD analysis project Ga0180432, IMG submission 132414) | Hypersaline lake sediment archaeal communities from the Salton Sea, California, USA - SS_1_MS_2 metaG | ecosystem: Environmental > Aquatic > Non-marine Saline and Alkaline > Hypersaline >... | reverse complement strand
GTTACAGCCCAACACGACACGAAAGATCATGCCCGTTTTTTGTCATCGGCCCGCCCGTAGCTCCTCTCGCTCTCCTTACCCCTTTCTGCCGCGTACTCACACGCTTATCCGAAAATCCGGGTGAGGCAGGCGCCTGTGACGTCCTTGGCGGACTTGCCCGCTGGCAAGCAGGCTTGCTCTGGAGGCTCGTGCTACGCAGCATGCTTCGCAGAGTAGCAGCGGCGGCACGTGGCTCGGTGATCACCTTGCGCGTCGCAAGCATCTTCCTTCGAATCCGCTTGCCGCCGACGTGGGACTCGGTGTAGTAGTGACCGTACCTTTCGGAGATCCCCACGGCAGGCTTCCGACGTGGAGGGCGATGGATCTCGAGCTCTCGACGTGGGTCAACAACGTGGCGCCAGTAGCTCAGGAGGACAGAGCAGCGGATTCCTAATCCGCAGGCCGCAGGTTCGAATCCTGCCTGGCGCATTTGCCTTTCCCGTGCTCGCTCCCGCCGAAGAACTTTCGGGTCCCTGCCCACGGATTGGCGCGATATGCGCGTTGACGGCGGCGCGGCCCGCCTGTATAAGGGAGCGCACTTCGTGAGGTGAAAACCGCATGGGACTTATAGACCTGCATACGCATACGCTGCTGACGGACGGCGAGCTCATCCCCGCCGAACTCGTCAGCCGCGCCCGGGTCAACGGCTACACCGCGATCGGGCTCACCGACCACGTGGACGCGTCAAACCTCGAGTGGATCGCCGAGGCAATGCTGCGCGCGGCCGAGGCGCTCAACCGCCACCAGACGGTGACGGTCATCCCGGGCGTCGAGCTCACGCACGTGCCGCCGAGCCAGATCCTGGAACTGGCCGAGCGCGCTCGCGAGCTGGGTGTGCCGCTCGTGTGCGCTCACGGCGAGACGACCGCCGAGCCGGTCGCCCCTGGCACGAACCATGCTTCTCTGGAAGCCCCGATAGACATTCTGGTGCACCCGGGGCTTATCACTGAGGCCGACGCGCAGCTCGCCGCCGAACGCGGGATCCACCTTGAGCTGAGCGCGCGCCAGGGCCACTGTATCACCAACGGGCACGTGGCCCGCACGGCGCTCGCCGCCGGCGCCAAGCTCGTGATCAACACCGACGCGCACGCGCCCGGCGACCTGCTGACCGAGACCGCATGGCACGCGGTGGCCCGCGGCGCGGGCCTCACGGCCGAGCAGGCCGAAGCGGTGGCCCGCAACAGCGCGGCGCTCGTCGAGAAACTGACCACAAAACGTTCCCGGAGCTAGTCGCTCATGGCCAAGAAGACCGCCACCCAACCGCTCGGTGGAATGAAAAAGACCCCCGAGGCGAAGTCCAGGCCCACGGCCGAGGATCGGTTCGCCGAGTTCTCCGCCCGCTACAAGTGGTGGTTTTTCGTGCCGATCCTCGCCGGCATTGTCATCGTCATCGTGCTCGCCGTCGTCTCGGGCCAGCGGACAAAGCGGCGCCAGGCCTCGCTCGAGGCCTACGAGACCGCCCGGACCGTCGAGGACTACGAGGCGGTCGCCGAGGCGTTCCCGGGCACGTTTGCCGGCGACCGGGCGCTCGTCGAGGCGGGCGACCTCCTCTTCGAGCAAGGCCAGCCCGCCGCCGCACGCGAACGCTACACGGCCTACCTCGCCACCGACCCCGACCCGGCGCTCGGCATGCCCGTGCGCACGGCCATCGTGCAGACCTACATCGCCGAAAAAAACTACGCCGGCGCCATCGAGGCGTGTAACGCGATCCTCGAGACGCCGGGGCGCGAGTTCGTCGAGATGCAGGTGCTTTACTCCCGAGCCTACTGTTACGAAATGCGCGGCGAGCTCGAGGCCGCCAAGGCCGAGTACCTCAAGGTGCTCCAGCCCGGGGAGAGCCAACAGGGCATCGGCGCCTGGGTCGTCCTTGCCGGCAAGCGCCAGCGGGAACTCGAGCGCAAGCTTAAGGAGAAAAAGCCGGAAAAAGATGTTGACACGCCCGGCTGAGGACTGGTAGCACTCTGGGCGGTATCACTTTCCCTAAGTGACTGCACCTACGGCCGCTTCACACCGTGGTCGGAAAGGAGGGATGGGAAACCCCACAGACCGCGAGGCCGGAGCCGAGGTGACCTCATAGCACAGCGAAACGCAATATCGTCGTTCTCTGCACGAGAACGCAGCGAATAGGGATGTGCGGGCCGCGTGCCCGCACGAGGGAGGATTCTATGAGACCGCTTGTGGTCATCTGCGCAGCTCTGGTGCTCTTGGCGGCCAGCGCGCCAACCGATGCCCAGCCGACCAGTGTCGCGCCCGGCATGAGCAACCTGTTCATCGGCGCCGAGCTGCGGACCCGGGCCTTCTGGACAGAGAACCTCTCGGATCTCAGCGATAGCGGAACGACCGAAACAGACGACGAGGGAAATACCCTCGCGGTTGATGATGATTTCGGATACTGGGAGCAGCGCGTCCGCCTCACGAGCGAAGCCGAGCTCGAGGGCGGCGTGTTCGTCAAGATCACCATCGAGGGCCTCGGCAACTGGGGCGCCGAGACGGACGGCTGGGACGCGGACGTCGTCGAGGCTGTCGTCAGCCTCAAAGGCATCCGCGACAGCGCCTGGTCGGCGAGCCTCGGCCGCCAGTACCTCCACTTCGGCGGGGGGTTCCTCATCAGCGCGAACGAGCTCGAGATCGAGCACGACGCGATCCTGCTGGTGGGCGAGTACCTGCCGTGGACCATCTCGGTCGCGGCCATCAAGACCGTCGAGGGAGACGCGGACGACCTCAACGTCTACCTCGTTGACGTGGACTGGAACAAGGCCGAGTCGGCCCTCGTGGGCGGCGCCTACGTGATCCTGCTCGACGACAGTCGGGACGCAAGCGACCGAGAGCCGATCGCCATCGGCGTACGCGGCGGCTACAACCCCGCCAACGGCTTGGCGCTCCGGGGCGAGTTCGTCTACGAGACCGGCGACAACGACACGCTTGACAAGAAGGCGTGGGCGCTCGATCTCGGGGCGACCTACATGATTGACACCTCGTGGAGCCCCACGCTCAAGGTCAACTACGTCTACGCCACCGGGGACGAGAACGCCGAGGATGGCGACGACGAGGCCTTCGACCCGCTGTTCAACTACACCCGCTACGGCGAGGCCTTCTCGCCCGACGTGAGTAACATCCAAATCATCAACGCCGGGGTGGCGCTCCAGCCGAGCGACCTCACCACGCTGAGCCTCGACTGGTTCTACTATACCCAGAACGAAGCGGCCGCCATGTCCATGGCCAACCCGCGCATCACCGATGCCGGGGTGACCGCCATGACCAACGGCACCGACGACGAACTGGGTTACGAGCTCGACCTCGGCATCAGCCACGATTACACAGAAAAGGTGACTGCTTCCATGGTCGTTGCGCTGTTTGTCCCGGTGGATGCTTACGGCTCGGACGCCGACGATGCCCTCGAGATCAAGGGTACGATTCTCGTCAGCTTCTAGGGCCCGAAGCACATAGGGTAAGACCGCGGCCCCCTCGAACCGAGGGGGCCGCGTTTTTTCTGCCCGAATTTCCCACCCTGAAGTTGGCTGGGCGTAAGTTGGCATCTTCCCTTAGCCCGCATTTCTCACAGCCCATGCACGCGTGGTCCTCCCCAACGAGCCGCTTCGCGGCGATTGAGAGTAGCCACGGGCGTAGGCCCTGCGGAGCTTCAGCGGAGCAGGGCAAGCCCGTGGGAAGCGACGTCGAAAAACACCCCGAGCCCCGCCAGGGGCGATTGAGAACGCGTGCGGTCCAAGTTCAATCGCCCCTGACGGGGCTCAGGTCTTGTTGGGGGCCCTCGAGCCCACGGGCTGGCCCGCCTTCGGCGGGCTGGCGCCCGTGGCTACTCCCAACCGCCCCTGACGGGGCTTGGACTCATGCGTCGGCCCCGACCCAAGCCAACCCGGACGCTTGCCCGAAGACCCGAATCCCAACGGCCCATCCCGCATCTCTCACACCGGGTGTCCGAAATGCGCCCTTCTGGCTTCGACTCCAGCGACTCGCGCCGCTTCCGCTCAGGGTGAGCCCTGAGCAAAGCGCTTGTGCGCCGCGCCGAATCCACCGCGCAACATCTTGCGGTGGTGGCGGATTTCGATCAAGCCGCGTTCGGCTTGCGAGGATCCGGGATAGCTTCATTCAGTAGCTGTGGGGACAATGATGTCAGCCACGAACACGTCCTCGGCGTCTGAATCGTCGCTCTCCTGAGCGTAGATGACCTTCCCGCCGTAGGCATGGATCAACTTCTTTGAAGCATCACCAATTTGAAGTGGTTGCAGGCATTGTTGTGGAAGACGGTACGTTCGAGGCGTAATGAGAGGGGCTTTCGGCCGCCAATGCCTTCAGATGAGCCTCGACATCCATGGCGGCAGTCCTGACGGCTGGGACCGGGTCCTCAAGAAGCTGTTCGAGCAGCCGCCGATGTTCCGGCGTGGGATGCTCGCGCAACGCGCCCATGACCATCAACCGCAAGTCGGGATCTTCTGAGCCTGCCAGCATCTCGACCAAAGGGTGGTCCGGCTGCGTGTGCGCCAGCCACAAGGGGACATTCTTTCGCAGGCGTTCCATCTCTACCGGTCCGGCCTGCTGCAAGTCACGGTACAACCGCTCCGCCTTAGCCTGACGCGCGCTGCCGTGGGTGTGACTTTCCAGTACCGAGATGACCTGCTCTGTCTGATTCGGCGAATCGGGACTTCCGAGCACGCGAGCAAGGTTCTCGGGGTGATCTCGCACCTGTTGCACGAGTTGTTTCACGACTTCCGCTTGAGTGCTCGGCTCCAACTCGTCCAGAAGACTGACCGCGCTGAAAAAGTCGGTCCATTCTATGACGGTCTCTTGCCACGCCTCGACGAACATGCTTGCCGTAGCTGTCTCACCCATCCTCAGCAGATATCGCCACTGTGTCTTCAGGGCCTCATCCGGCGATTCCCGTCGGACCAAGCGGGAAAATCTCCACCAGTATTCTTTGGCCAGCCAAGGGTCTATGAAGATGAAATCCATATGGGTCTTCCAGCCCACGATGGGATCTTCATAGAACTTGTCCGCCAGATTCATTACGGCGCGGGCATGCTCACGCCGGAATTCACGACCGGCGTCGTCATTGAGGTAGGCCAACAGGAAAAGCCACTTGCAGGCCCTTGTCCCCCGCACACTGAGTCGGTCCCCCATCTCCAATTGGCTTGATTCGGCGCGCCAGTTTTGCCGCAGGAGGAACTGGTCGATTGCCGGCCCTCCAAAATACGCGGCCGCCAGCATTGGGCCGATCAAGCCCGCCTTCCATTGCGAGCGGACGATCTCGGGGACGATCCGCTCCTGGACAACGGCAGGATGCGTCTCGTACAGCATCCAAACCGCATGGGCGACGGGATAACCGTTTATCGGGAATTGCCGCGCTCCGCCTCTCCCGCCGGAGAAGGCGCTGCCGCCTGTGCCAGCACCACCCAACCACACGCCACCTGGGCGCCGGCTATAGCCGAACTGAAGTCGCCCATTCATCTGCCACGCGAAGTAGCTGAACCAGCTCGCGTTCCGGATCAGCTTGACCGCTCGATCCAAAAGTTGCTTTTGCGGAAGCTGGGGCACAAGAAGTTCAACGGCCCGGCCGGCAACGCTGGGTGTCAGGTACTGGCCCTGCTCCTCGGCCTCCCGACAGATTTGCTCGAAGACGCGCCAGGCAGTCGGCGCGTCATTGACCGTGTCCAGCCCGTATCGCCACGTCGCCCAGGCGTCAAGCACATCCATCATCCTGGGTTCGGTGTCGGCCGCCTCTCGCAGGGCGATCCAGCCGTCTTCGTCGTAGGTCTCGATGACCTCAAACCACTCCGACCCCACTCGATAGTCCGCCAGCCTGGCCTTGTCCAACAGCGTATCGAGGCGCTTCTGCCGCTGGGGGAACATGACGTCAACGTGGCTGTGAGCTCGGTAGGTGAGACGACCGCCCCCTCCTCCTGAACCGCTGCCGCCCTTCGCCACGCCCCATTCGCCGGCGTAGCGGACCCGGGCATAGTAAGTCTTCCGTTCCTGGCGCGGTTCTTCGCGCGGTCTTGGCCTTGGCCGTGATGGACGGTTAGGCAACTCGAACTTGATCCAACGGCGAGAGTCCCGGCTCCAAGTGCGCAAATAGCTGTGCTGCGGTATTTCCAGCTTGTCCGTATCGTAATCGCTCGGCGGTTGAGGCCAATAGGGCACCTCAGCCTCGAACTCGGCCAGAGTGGTTGTGTATGGCGTCTTGCCCAGGTACACACCGTTGACCCACAGCTCCGCCCCTTCAACATTCGTGCCGCCGATGTTGATCGTGTACTCGACGACGGGCTCAGCCATCCGCCTCGGAAGGAACCACGAACCCGGATAGTCGCCGCCGTTGAGCACGTAACCGTAGCCGATCAGAACGACGGCCGCGGCGATCGCGCCGGTGACGGCGCGGCCGAAAAGGGTTATCAGCACAGCGAGGGCGGCACCGACGATAGCGCAGATAAACATGATCACGTTGGCCGCGGCATACTGCGGCCGGAGCTCGTCGAGTATAAGCATCAGGCCACCGTTGCTTTTCGAGGTGGCGGCGGTGGCAATAACGAACGCCGCAGCAGCCCCGAGGACGGTAGCGTCAACTATGCGCGCCGTGCGGCCGGCGGGCGGAGCCGAGGACGGAAGAAATCGGCCGCTCGCGTAACGACGCCCGCTGAGCGTCCAGCCCTTGCGCCGGGACAGCCAGAACAGAGCCACCGCGATCAGGGCCAAGACCAGTATGCCGCCTACTATTCCGACGTTCATGCTCTCACCTCCAGTGACCGATGCAGCGCCCGGCCGCCCAGGATCAGGCCGACCACGACCGCCGCGTACAACACACCGGACAGCCAGGCGAGCCAGCCGTCCAGATAGCGGACCATGCTGGAGCCGACCAGCAACACGGCCAGCAGGCCGATGACCACGAGGTCGCCGCCGTGCCTGCCCTTGGTGGGCTGGGCGCGGCGAATCCAGGCGTAATGGAAGGCCGGCACCAGCAGCACGTACAACCCCAGCCAGAACATCGGCACCGACATTTCACGCGGGGCCATGATGGGAAAGTAGGGGCTGCGCAGCAGGCGGTCATGCAGCAGGTTCCGAAGCCCCGCCCAAACCATCAGACTGGCGACCAGCCAGGCCGTCAGCACTGATAGAGCGCCGGCCAGCATCATGTGCCCCCACAGCGAGTCGCGCGAATAGCCGCGCGAGTACGTGAAGGCGAACGACGGCCATTCGAACCGTCCGAACGTGACCGCCAACATGAAGCTCTGGGCAAAAATAACCACGACCGGCCAGGCGTCGCGCGGACTCAGCACGCTCGGCCGCAGGAGGGCAAACAGCCCCAGACCCAGCGTGCCTACGGCCGTGGCGGGGAGGGCCTGCCGGCAAAGGTACTTCAGCAGCCCCCATCGTATGGATTTCATCGCGTCTCCTTTCCGTCTGATGCTTCCACCACCGGCCGATGCTCGGCGATGGCGAGATACAGCGTCTCCAGATCGACATGGCGGATCGTGGCGCCGGCTCCGAGTCGCCGGCGAAGCTCGTCGTCATCCAGGCCGTTGCGCCTGATCCAGACGACGCTGGTGCCGCCCAACTGAACGCAGCCCAGGACCGAAACAACGTTGCCGAGGTCCGGAGGTGAATCGCTCGCGGGGATCTCCACCTGCCGAACGTGTTCCCGCAGGTCCTCCAGCGGGGCGTGCAGGATGAGCCGACCGGCGTCGATAATGGCCACCTCGTCGGCGACCCGTTCAACGTCGCCAATTATGTGTGTCGCCACGATGACGGTGGCATCGTTGCCGCTGACATGATCCCGGATCGAGTCGTAGAGCGCTTTGCGCGCGGCCGGGTCCAACCCATCGGCCGGCTCATCCAGCAGAATCAGTTCCGGCCGGGATGCCAGCGCAAGACTGGTGAGAACCCACCGGCGCTGCCCTTTGCTCAACGAACCGTACGGCCGCCGAAGCGAGAGGCCGCGTCGTTTGAGGTTCTTGCGAAAAAGGCCCCGGTCGAACGCGGCCTGTGCGCTCGCCTGAAAGTGTTCCAGCATGGCCGGCGTCGCCCAGTTCGCCGGCTCGCACCTGTCGCCGACGTAGGCGATGCGCCCGGCAACATCGCCCGGCTGCGAGCGCGAGGGCGAGCTCAAGACGAACGCTTGGCCGCGTGTGGGCTCGATCAGGCCCATCAGGATGCGCAGCAAGGTCGTTTTGCCGGCGCCGTTTGGCCCCAGCAGCGTCAGGATCGTGCCTTTGGACAGCGCCAGGTTGAGGCCGTCCAGGGCCTTGACGTCGCCGAAATCCCGGCCCAAATCCGTTGTCTGCACCGTGTGGTCGCTCATGGTTCCGATTCCATCTTTTTGGCTTCCGATTCGATGATCTTGAGCACCTCTCCCTTGCCGGCCCCCAGGCGGAACGCCTCGGCAAGCATGCGCCGGGTCATTTCGCCGATGGCTTTCTGACGGACGGACTGCGGCGTCACGCCCTGGTTGGCGGCAACGAAGACTCCCTGGCCATGCCGCATGACGACCAGCCCCGCGTGCTGAAGCTCCTCGTAGGCCTTCACGACCGTGCGAGGATTGATCTTCAGCTTTTCGGCGAGCGCGCGGATGCTGGGCAGCCGCTCGTCCAGGGCCAACTGTCCGCTGGCGACCTTGTACTTGATCGCCTCGACAATCTGCCGGTAGATCGGCTCGCCGCTGTGATGGTCAAGATGCAGGTACATGGCCCACCATAGTTTCAACTGTTGTACATCATATAATACAGTCCTGCGCCGTGTCAAGCGGAAAATTCGATTTTTTCTTGCCTGGGTCCGCCCTCGCGTGGCAAATCGCCCCCTTCTGCGGATGCGGCGGCTGACCCGCATTTCTCACAGGCTATGCACGCGTGGTCTTCTCCAACGAGCCGCTTCGCGGCGATTGAGGGTAGCCACGGGCGCGTGCCCTGCGTAGCCTTGGCGAAGCAGGGCCAGCCCGTGGGAATTGAAGTCGAAAACACCCCCGGGCCCCGTCAGGGGCGATTGAACTTGGACCACATGCGTTCTCAATCGCCCCTGACGGGGCTCGGCTCTTGTTGGTGGCCCTGGGTCCACGGGCTTGCGCCCGTGGCTACTCCCAAACGCCCCTGACGGGGCTTGGAGCCATGCGCCGGCCTCGAATCAAGCCGTCTCGGTGCTTGTCCAAAGGCCGGAGTCCAGATGGCCTTATGTGGCACCGTGGTTCGATGAGACTACTTGCGTTCAGCGTGGCAAGGGTGTCTTGGAAACGCACTCTTACCGCGCTGAGCACTCGGGAAATCGGTGTTGAGTGGTAAATGCTACCTTCCTTTGTATTTTTCTGTATTTTTTTGCTTGACGCAGGCCGATTCATGGCATATAGTACCCTTAGGCTGAAAAGGAATGGTGTTCCTTGCAATCCTCTGAGCAAACAGGCCGGACGAGCGACCCTGACGAAATCCTCACCATCAAACAGGTCGCCGACTACCTCAAGGTCAACGAGCGCGCCATCTACAAGCTCGCCCAGGAGGGGGGTATCCCCACGGTCAAGATCGCCAATCAGTGGCGCTTCAGGCGTTCGATGATAGACGGCTGGCTCGACCTGCAGATGAGCAACCACCTCGGCGACCGCAACGGCGCGGCCCACGTGCCGGCCTCGGAGGGCGACCTCGTGATCGCCGACATCCTGCGGCCCGGCGCGATACGGCTCCGCCTGGCCGCCGCCACCAAGACCGAGGCGCTCGAAGAGCTCGCCACCCTCCTGACGAAAAACTTCGCCGTCCGCGACGCCGTCGGTTTTCGCCAGGCGGTGCTCAGCCGCGAGCGGCTCTGCTCGACCGCCATCCTCGAGCACGTCGCGTTCCCGCACCCGCGATACAACGGAAGCCGTTTCGTCAAAGAGCCGGCCGTCGTCGTTGGGCGTTCCGATCGGGGTCTCAGCTTCGGCAGCATTGACGGCAAGCCGACGCACCTCATCGTGATGCTCTGCGCCCCGAGCGACGCCCTGCACCTGCGGCTCATCGCCAAGCTCGGGCGGCTCCTGGGGGATGCGGGGCTCAGGCGGGAGCTCATCGAGGCGGATAGACCGGAGGCGGTTGTGGAATTCATTCGAGAACGGGAGGCGCGCTAGGTTATTGCCTGTGTGCCGGGTAGGGACTCAGGAAACAGACACTCGTGGGGAACAAGACAAAGACGCACAAAGAGGCAGGGGGTGCTATGGTCCTGAGCGAGCAACTTCGCAAGCTTTCGAGTCTCCAGCGGTTCGACAACAGAATGGACTCACTCTACGCGCAGGGGCTCCCCGACGACGGCTCGAGCCGGCAGCTCGGGCCCAAGCAGAAGGCGTTCCTGCGCGAGCGCCGGACCATGGTCCGCAAGCTCGACGACGGGCTCGTCAACCGCTACGAGCGGCTGCGCGACTCGCGCATTCGGGGCAATGCGATCGTTCCCGTCGTCAACGGCGTGTGCCGGGGCTGCTACATGGCCGTGACGAAGTCGCTCGTGGCCGAGCTGCTCGAAGGCAACTCGCTCATCACCTGCGAGCACTGCGGCCGGATCCTCTATCTCGAATAGCACCGCCCGCCACAGCCCTCAGGCCGGCCCCGCCCTTCCCGGGCAAGCCGAAGAGCCCTTCATAGCCTCGGCGAAGGAGGGCTACTCCTCCTGAGCGGCCTCCAACACCGCCTCCGCCGGAACAATCTCGATCTCGAGCGCCTTCTGCAACACCAACGGCGCCCCTCGACGGGCCGCCTCGCCCATTCCCAGACCGTCCTCTCCTATTTGCGCTCCTCGATCTTGGTGACCGTGATGTCCTGCGTCACGTGCTCCGCGGGCGTGACCTCGATGATGATCTCGCGCGGGTCAGTTATTACTTTGGGGTTGTAGCGTCCCCCTTCGCGCTCTTTCCAGTAAGCAGAGACGCGGAACGCGTAGGTGCCGGGGAGAACGTCTTGCACTTCGAACGCGTTCTCCTCGTCGAGCTTCAGCCTCCTGTCGCAACCCGCCAGTTCATCTTTCCCGCAGAGCCTAAGCCCAAAGCTGACCTCTTCCGAGTACGGCAGGACGTGAAGCCTTCCGGCAACCGTCCCCATCTCGGACAAATCAACGTTGAATTCCTTTTCCTCGTCACCTTCGAGCTCGAACCGCGGCAACCGGGTCTCCAGACCCCAAACTGACAGGTGGTAGCTCCCGCCGGGAACGCGCTCGAAACGGTATTTCCCCTGGTGATCGGTGTGGGTACTGGCCTGATAATGGAGCCGGACCTCCTGTGGCGTTTTGTCCTGCGCCCCTGGCGCGGTCTTGGGGACGATTGCAGGCGGCACCGAGTGGCTCCCATGCAAATGGACGCTCACATTGCCCCGCGGCTTTCCGTCGTGGTCCTTGACCCAGCCGTAGACGGCCGTCCCCTTCACAATACAAAGCGTCACGTTCTCCGTCGGCGCGTCTTCGGAAACCGGAATGTCACGCATCTTGATCCCGGCATAGTCCGGATGCGTCACCGTGAGCGTCACCTTCCCCGGCGTGACGCCGGTCAGCTCGAAGTCGCCCGCCTTGCCGGTGGTCGCGTGTGCCCGTTGAAAGCTTCCTTGGTCTGAGCCGCTGATACTCATATTGAAGCGTAGCTGGGAGTCACTGTCCGACACCGCAACCACGGCCCCGGCAACGGGATTGTCCGACCCGTCAACGACCGTGCCCCGGATGATGCCGCCCTCGCCGATGACAATGTTCAAAACGGTCTCGCCATCTGCGGCAACCTCGAAGGGCTCGGTCTCGAAGTCGGGCAAGCCCTCGGCGACAATCCCGATCGTGTACGTGCCTTGCTCCACGTCCTCGCACACGAACGAGCCATCGGCTGACCGATATTCCTTGCCTCGATACGGCTCGACGGACTGCTTGGACCCGTCAGCAGGCGTCATGAGGCTGAGGCCGAACTTCTCGACGGGGCCCTTATCGGATTTCCGGCATACGGTGCCGCGAATTGTTCCTGTCTTCTTCTCCTCAAGGTAAATCTCCAGGACAGTCTTTTCACCGGCGACCACCTCGAACGGCTCGCTCGTGAACAGTGAGCAGCCTTCGGCCTGGACCTCAATGGTGATCGTTTCCACCGCGAGGTCTTCGCGGATGAATGAGCCGTCCTGCGATGTGAGTAGGCTACGCGTAGAGTGTCCGTCCCCACGTATTGTAAGGTAAAAACACTCCACCGGCGTCCCGTCTACCTTTCGATACACGGTGCCGCTCACCGTGCCGGTCCCGAGTGGTTCAAGAACGAAGTCCACGTCGTCGGCGCTGCACGTCACCGTCCGATGGCGCTCCCCCGCGTACTTCCGCCTGTCGACCCCCACGCTGACCGAATATTCCACTCCTTCCTCCAGGTTGGTCAGCCGATATCGCCCTTCCTGGTCTGTGGTGGTGGACTTTCCCCACGAGCTGCGAACGAGCCCCCCCCTGCTGTCGGCGCCAACGTGCAACCCCTCGAGCGGCTCGCCGTCCGGGTCCGTCACCCGGCCGGTGATATGGCCGCCCAGCGTGGGAATCACCAGGTTGACGGCCTCGACCTTCTCTCCTTTGGTCACGTGCACCGGGCCCGACATGAACTCATCTTGGCCAAACCTTGCCATGACCTGGTATGTGCCCTCAGAAACGGCGGCCAGAACGTAATGGCCGTCGCCGTCCGTCATCGTGGATTTCAGTGCAACATAGTCGGGGCTTCTCGTTCCGAAGGTCTCTATATCCATCAGGCTCACGCCGACGAGCGGCTTGGGCTCGCCTTGCTCGTCGCGGACGGTCCCCTCGATGCTCGCGCCATCCTTTTTCAGGACGACGACGACGTCCTTCGTCCCGCTGGTGACGCCGTCCGGCTCGACGCTCACGTACGTGTTGGCATACAGCGGATGGCCGACCAGCAGCCCCATGATCGTCGAGCGCGAGTGGCTACGCCGCATGACGAACGTGCCGTCTCCCTCCGAGAAGCCCCGGCTTCCCCGGCGCGTGGACCGCCTACCCGATATGATTTCTTCCTCCTTGGCCACGACCAAGGCGCCGAAAATCGGCTCGCCCTCTTCATCAACGACCTTGCCAGCGATGGCCGGTTTCTTGGCGGCCCGAAGCTTGATCCCGGACTGATCCTCTCCATTGACGACTTCGACAAAAAGGGCCCATTCTTCAGGGCTAGGATTGGCCAAGTCGTATTCTGCCGAGTGGGCGAGAATCCTGTTCTTGCCCTCGGCAAGCCCCGCAAGCGTGAAACGGCCTTCCTCGTCGCTCGTCGTACGGAGATAGCGGAATCCCGAAGAAGCGCTGACCTCAACGTCGGCCACGGGCGCATCGGTGACGTCATCAACCACAGTCCCCGACACGATGGCGCCTCGGAACAGTTCAATCGTCACGTGCTCCGCGGTCCCTTCCGCGTCAACGTGAACGGTTGGTTTCGTTTTCGAGTAGTACTCTTGCCACGAAGCGGACAATCTCGCGTCCATCCCGGGAGGAACCGAAACCTTGAACAAGCCATCCGAGTCCGTCTCTACCGTTTCCCCCATGACCTCACCAGCGAGCCCGAAATACGGCAGGACTTGTTGGACAACCCGTGGTCTCACCTCGGCCCCGGCCACGGGCTCCCCTGTGTCTGCAAGGAGAACCGTGCCCTCGACGGTGCACGTGCGCGGCAAGCGCACGACGAGATCCTCCTTGTCCGCCCTGACCCAAAGCGACACCGAAGCAAAGCGTTCCGCCTTTGCTCGAACGGAATACCCACCGGGCGGCAGGTTCTCAACGCGGAACCGTCCCGTGGCATCAACGGCAATCTCAAGATTGGCATCGCGCACAGGGCGCAGCGTCACGATGGCGTTCGGCACCGGCCCGCCTTCGGTGTCCACCACGGTGCCCGCGATCACGGCCCCCGGCCTCAACACAAGGCGCACGCCCGTGACCGAGTCCCTTCCGGGACGGTAGGTGACCGGACACCAGCATTCCGCCAAGTCGGACAGTCGAGGCCCTAGCATGTAATGACAGCGGTCTTTGCTCGCCGCCGTGATCAGCAGGCGTTTCTTCGGGAGGTGCCGGGCCCGGAAGCGCCCATCGGCATCCGTTTTGAGACGCCTCACCACCGGAGCCCTTTCCGTCTCGCGAAACCGCGCGTCGAAGCAGATGAACACCTCCGCCGCCGCGACGCCCCGGCCGGCTTCGTCCACGACCTGCCCGGCGATCGTGTAGCCGGTCTTTTCGAGAATCTGTCCTTCCCCGGCCACAGCATCCGCGTCTTTGGTCGCCTCATCAGCACTCTCAGCGTGGGCGCGTTCTTCCTGGCGCACGGCCTCGGCCGGATAGCTGGGTTTTTCATCCTTGACCTCGCTCGCAGTTGGTCCTGAATCCTCCTGCTGGGCGGACTTCTGCGCTCGTTGAGTATTCCTGACATGAAGAATGACTCCGCCGGTTATCAAGCCGGCTGCTATGAGCGTCGTGACGATCGCTTTCTTTGCTATCATGAGCTTGATCCCCGTGTTGGCTATTGCCTGAATGGTTCTCTGCACAAAAGGAATCACTTTGCTTGCAGCCGTGCTGCCGCCGGCCGGCGCCAAGACCGATGAGAACCAGGCCGTCCCTCCTGCCGCCGTGGCCATCGCCGCCTTGGATCCTGCCGACATTCCGGCCAATGCGCCAATGAGAACCATCGCACGGTTGACGGCTTTTTTCGTTGCCCGCAATGAGGGCGCCGACTCGCGCAGGATCGGCTCAAGTGAGCCCTTCATTCTGGCGAGTGCCTTTTTGAGACGTCGTCCCACCGTCGAGGCGTGCATGGCCAACATGGCGGCGATCTGCTCCTTGCTTACCCCCTCGGCAAAGTGGAGAAGGACGATTTCGCGCAGCTCCACCGGTAACTCGGAGATCGCCTCGTGTAATGCCTTCTTCTCCTCCTGCGTGCTCATTTTCTCTCTCGCATTTGCTGCCTTTGTATCCGGGACATCTCCACCCATTTCCTCGATTGACACCATCCGGCACAGCCTCGACGCGGACTGCCCGCGCCGCCACCAGTCCGCAGCAAGATTGCGCGTGACCCGAATGAGCCAGCCTGCAAGCTTCGATGGCTCGCGGAGTTCGCTGAGGTAAAGGTGAGTTCGAAGGAAGACTTCCTGGGCCAGGTCCTCAGCCGCATTGCGATCACGCAGCCGAGCATAAGCCACAGCATGCACCATCCCGAAGTAGCGCCTCAGGAGCAACTCAAACGCGGTTGCATCCCCCCGTTGGGCCGCGCGGATGAGCTCGTCGTCGTTTCCTGCGTGCTTCATCGCGCTCATCGGCCCTCACGTCCCTTCCTGGGGACAGCGCATCCGTCCCTCTATTATGCATACACGAAAAACCTGAAAGAGAATTGCAGATTTTCTGCAAAAAACCGCGATTTCTATGCCTCAAAGTGTGAGAAATCCTGATTCTCCCATTGGGAGTGCGAGGCCTCTTGCTTCTCAGTGACGGACATCTTCACCGAAAGTCGCAGTCATGAAGAGTCGGCGCTACGTGACTTGTCACTGGAATCGGTTAGGCCGGAATACGTTTCTTGCCCTTGGCCATTCTCAGCCTCAGGGCCGTCCTCTCCTATTTGTGTTTGCGTTCCTCGATTTTGGTGATCGTGATGTCCTGCGTCACGTTCCCCTTGGGCGCGACCTCGACGATGATTTCCGGCGGGTCGGTCGTTGCGTTTACGGACACATATCGCCCCTGGTCGTTTTTCCGGTAGACGTCAAGATCGAGCTTGTACTTGCCGGGGAGCAAGCCGCCCGCCTCGAATGGCTCGCCGCCGCGGCTTTCTGCCAGCTTCTTCCTCCAGCCGACTGGCTCGTTGCCTGCCAAGCAATACACATGAAGAACAACGTGGACAGACGCCTTGTCCATCGAATACGGGAGCACGATCTTGCCCGAGATCGTGCCGAGCTGGCTGAAGTCGAGGTTGACCTCCTTGTCTTCCTCGTCGTGGATCTCGACCGGCACTGTGGTTTCCAACCACCCAAGATAAAGGGTGTATGACCCGCTCGGAACACGGGCGAAGCTGAATCGCCCCTGCTCATCGGTAGTTGTCCTGGCAGACCATTGCCAGCTGACTGTTACAGGGCCGGGGCCGAAACCTCCAGACCTGATGCCCGCTTCGGCAACCCGTCCCTTGTTGCCGGCCCTCATCTGAATTTCCACACCGCTGCGCAACCTTCCGTTAGGGTCTTTCACCCAGCCGTGCACCAGCGCGCCTCGTGCAAACACGATCTCCCCCACGTCGGCGGCTTCACCGTCGGGGACCTCGACCTTGATCAACCTTTCCCCAGCATAATCGGGATGCTTTAACCAGAGCTTGGCCTCGCCGGGCGGTAGGTACAGAAGCGTGAATTCACCCAGCTCGTCGGTCTCCGTCTCCGTATACCATCCCGCCTCGGGCTCCTTCCGATTCATGTGCCTCCTGAACGAAGCGGGATGAGTCCAGACCTCAGGATGCACCCCGGGCACGCCCCGGCCGGTTTCGTCCACAATCCTGCCTCGAATGGCGCCGCCCTCGCCAATGAAGAAATCCTGCACCGTCTCTTCGTTCGCTCTGACCTCGACCGGCTCGCTGTGGAAATCCGCCAGGTTCGGGGCGAGGATCTTGACGACGTACTGGCCAGCGAGAAGGTCCTCGAGCCGGAACGAGCCGTCCTCGCTTTCGTACGTCCGGCCTTTTCCCGGCACAATTTCGTTGTTCCCTTGACTGTCCTCAGCTCCCTCCGCAGAGAGGTAGAACTTTGTCACGGGCTGCCCGTCCGCCTGGCGATAGACGACACCGCTGAGCGTGCCGTACTCGACCGGCTCGACGACGAAGTTCACGTTATCCGCGCTTGCCGTGACCGCGCGCGGCTCGATCTGCTTGTAGCGAAGCCGCCCGCCAACGATGGGATCAACCTTGATCTGGTACTCCTTGCCCTCGACGAGGCCGTCAAACCTGTACGTACCGTCGGACCTCGTCCGGATAAAGGAATAGCTGCGCGGCGTCCTCAGCGTCAGCCCGGCCACGGGCCGGCCAAGATGGTCGGTGACTATTCCGGCAATGGTACCCGTGTCCACGTCCGGTTCGGCCTCATTCTCGGCATCAGCGACGGCCTCCTCAACGACACCGCCTTCCCGCCGCTCCAGAACAATGCGGACCTCGCCCTTCCAGCCGGTGACGTCAATCTCCTCGATACTGATGGTGCGGGACGCGTACTCCGGATGCGCCACCTCCAACTCGACAATTGTGTCGCGAGACCAGTCCATGACGACAAACCGGCCATCGGCATCCGACATGACCGTACCCCGCTTTTCCTTCTCGAGGTCGAAGAGCCTTTCAACCCGGGTCGTGATCGTGGCCCCGAAAACGGGCTCACCCTCGGCAGTGACCACCGTGCCCGCGATCTCCGTCATTCTCCTGACCCGGACTTCCACCCCGGTCGTGTCCTCGCCTTGGACCACATTGACGCGGAAGTACGATTGCGGGTACTTCTTATGCCTGCTTGAATAGACGAAGATCGTGCGCTCACCCGGCCGGAAGCCCTTGAGCGTGAACCGGCCTTGTGTGTCGCTCTCGACAGCCTCCCTGGAGTCCAATCTATGATCTATCAACCTATGATAGATCAACGCGACGCCTTCGACGGGCTCGCCGGTTTCTTCCTCGAGCACGACGCCCGAAACAGCGCTCCCCTCGATCAACTCAATCGTGATTGGCTCGGGAGACTCGTCCCCCTCAACACCGATCGTGACTTCCTTCTCAAGCTAGTAACCCTCCGCATGGGCCCAGAGCTTCGTCTCCTCATTCCGGCCAACGGTGATTTTGAAATGCCCCGTGGCATCGGCAGTGGCCGAGCCCACCTGCTCCGCTTGCTCCGCTTGCTGAGAAGGGCTATCCGAGGAACTGCTGCCCCAGTTGGGCCGCCACCGGTCCGCGAAAGCCTGGATCTCGGCACCAGGCACCGGCGCCCCCGACTCGGCAAACACAACTCTTCCCTCGACAACACAGCCGCGCTCCAACCGAAGCACGATGTCCTCGCGGCCCGTGGTGACATGCTCGGCATGCTGTCTGCCCCAACCCGAAAGCGACATGAAGCCCTCCGCCCGCGCGACCAGGCTATACCAGCCCGGCACGAGGCTGCGTGTCCGAAACCGGCCCTCGTCATCAACGCCAACTTCAAGCCCCCCCCTGGGTGCTGACCCCCCGTATATCGTCACAACGGCGTTCGTTACCGGCTGCTCGCCTTCTTCGTCCACGACCACACCGGCGAGAACGGCCCCCGGCCGCAACATCAGCCGCACACCCTCGACGTGGTCTCTGCCTGCCATGTAGTGGATGGGGTAATAGTGCACTGCTGGAGAATTGAACAGGTAGAAGCAGTAGCCGTCCTTCGCCGCGCTGAGGACGAGAAGCTCCTTCGGCAGATCCTTGGCGCGGAAGTTTCCTTCCGAGTCGGCCTTGACACTCTTGACGACGGGATAGCTCCTCCACCAATAATGCTCGCGGTGCACGGACACCTCTGCATCAGCAACGCCGTTGCCTGCCTCGTCCACGACCTGCCCCGTAATCGTGTAACCCGTCTGTGTCGAGGGCCGCTCTTGCTCAGTCGCTGCCAGGGGGCCCTCTTCAACAACGGCAACGGTCGCATCGGAGTCCGGACCCCTGTCGTCGGAGGCAGCCTCGGCGTTGTCGCGGCCGGAAGCGCCTGGCGCGACACGGGAATCGCGGGGCCCGGCCGCTTGGCGATTCATACTCGAAACCAGCACGATCGCAATGACCACGATGAGCGCGAAAGCAATGCCGAATGCAATCGGAATGACTGGAACTCGTCTCTTGCCCTTGGCCATTCTCAGCACCTTCCTCTCCTATTCGCGTTCCTCGATCTCGATAATCATTATCTCTAGTAGAGGCCGTCCCAGAGGGTTGCAACACATTAGATCACCTTGGAACGGCCTATGTTCCACGAAAAGGGGAACGTTTTTGGACGTGGATCCAGGCCACACGTTCAACGGCCGACATAGCGACCCTTCCGAGGAGCGCCTATGCCGAGTTCGGTGCAAGAAGGTCGGCTCGTCTAGCGCGGCGGACCCTCGGCCCCGAAGCTCTTTGTCCAGCGTGCTCGATCCGGCGCGTTTTCCTTGAGCATCTCGCGCCACTTCTCGTCGGTGAGGCGGTCGGCCATCGGCTGCTTGAACTCGTAGTGCGAGAGCACCGGCCCCGCGCCGGCCATGACGTCACCCCCGGGTGTCTTCCAGACGATCCACATCAGGTCCACCGGCCCCGTCGCTTCCTCGAGCGCCATCTTCGAGTTCGGGTCGGTGTGCACGTCCGCGACAATCGTTGTGCGCTTGCTGTCGGGTGTCAGGTCGCCGATCGCGCCGTCGAGCGCTTTGCCGAACTCCTTGATGAACTTCAGGTCGTCCTGAGCAAGCGCCTCGCCCTCAAGCTCCTTGACCGACAGATCGAGCAGCCGGCGCAGGATCGTGTCCGTTCGCTCGAACCGCCTCGACATCGGCTTCGAAAGCACCCCGAGCTCTCCCAGCCCCTCGAGCGACATCATGTTGAGCGCCACAAGCTCCGCGTACAAAGCCGGCACCGGCTCGACGAGCCCCTCGGGCTCCGCCTTCGGCGGCGGGGGCGGCATCGCACCGACTTTCATCGAGTAGGACTGCTTCGCGTACAGGATCGTGTCGTGCCGGAGCTGCGACCACGAGGCGAGCGACGTGTTGAGCGCCTTATCCGTGTAGGCTTGCGTCTGCATGAAGCTCGGGTAGCCCTCGCCGAACGGCCCAAGCAGCGTGCGCAGCGAGCTCAGCCACGACCAGTAGAGGTTCTGGTGCCAGTCCTCGGGCGTGAAGCCTCCAAAAATCGCCTTCAGCTTCGCCAGGCGCTCCGCGTAGTCCGCGTAGGCCGTGTCCCCCTCGGCCTCGAGGATCGCCAGCGCCCGCTCGGACCCCAACAGATGCGCCACGTCGAGCCCACGCGGGAACCCGCGCGCCGGCCCCAGCGGCGTCGGCACCACGGTGAAGGGTTTCCCCTCGCCCGTATAGCGCAGCGTGACCAGCCGCCCCATCACGTAGGAGTCGGGCACGAAACGCTGGCCCATGAGCCGCATCCCCTTGGTCGCGTCGAGCATCTTGATCAGCGTCGCCTCGTCGAAGTCGTAGACCTCCTTCAAGCCCGTGCCGCCGTAGATCAACGGCGACGGCTTGCGCGCCATGTGGAGCCGCACGCCGTCTAAAGCCGCCTTCGTGGTGATGTCGGTTGCCGCCGGGTAGGCCTCGGCGTAGTCGTAGATCGTCAGGTCGTCCGCCAGGCCGACGAAGAACGCGGTCACCGTGTAGATGCGTTCCCACAAGGCCAGGAGTTTCTCGTCGATCGTGAGGTCGCGGCTCAGGAGCAGCGCCTGGATCGTCTGGCGGTTCGCCACCGCCTCGTCCACGAGCGCGTCGGTAATTGTCTCGTTGTTGCCCTTGAGCAGGAACGTCATCCGCCCGAGCCACATCATCGCCTTGAAATAGCGCTTGAGCTTCGCGCTCCGCGTATAGTGCCCGCGCGGCACGTACTGCGAGTAGTCCTCCTTGTAGCCGAAGATAGGACTCATCGCGAAGCCCTGGTGCGCCTCGATGAGCTTGATCTCCTCGGCGACCACGGCCGCTACCGATCGCGGCGGCGTCCACTCGGGGTCGAGCAACTGGAGCGCCACACTCAGGTAGGCCAACGTCGCCGTGTCCGCCTCGACGAGCGCCTCGGGCCGGCCCTCGAGCCGCAGCCGGTCGGAAACTTTCGCGCGCAGCCCCTCGCAGAGCGTCGTGAGGTCGTCGAAAAAGTGCTGCTCCTCGATCTCCTTGAGCGCGTTGTCGAACAGCACGTGGTAGAGGTGCAGGACGCTGTCGCTCGTGACGACAATCGGCACCTTTTGGTCCTTGAGCCGCTCATAGGCCTCGCCAAAGAGGTCCGTCCCCGGGCCGGCCACGACGACAAAACCGTTCTGCGCCAGCATCGCTCGGGCCGCCTCCGACGGCACCTTTTTCACGAGCTGCTCGCGGTTCACAATTGCCTCCGTGTCGAGCGGCAGCGCCACCTGCGGCGCGTTCGGCTCGACGGCACACTCGACGGGGACGTAGTGGCGCAGGAACGCCGCCTTGAGCGCCTCGCTGCGTTCGGCGATCGTCGCCTCCGGCTCCTCGCCCCACGCGGCCACCACGCACGCGGCGACCCCAATTCCGATCAGGCACGCCATGAGCGTCTTCATTGGTCCCCTCCTCGACACCGTTCACTCTTGAATTTTGACGGCTCGTGGTGTGTACTCGCTCACGCTGTCCCGTCCACTCTTATGGCTACACGCTATGAGACATTCTACCACACGAGGCAATGAGACAACCGCGCACCGGCGCAACCGGGCCGCACTCGTTGTCGCTGTGGCCATCGTGGTCCTGGCGGCACTCCTGCGCTTCGAGGGACTCGGCCGGGACAGCCTGTGGTACGACGAAACCGGCTCGCTCGAGTACGCCCGGGGGCCGATCAGCCATCCCCGACACTGGAACAACGGCATGGCGCTCTACCACGTGATGCTTCACGGGTGGATCCGCCTCGCCGGGGAGAGCGAGGCCGCGCTCCGCTTCCCGTCGGCGCTCTTCGGCATCGCGGCGGTGGCGTTGCTCATCGTGCTCGTGCGCCGGATCAACGGATGGCCGACCGCGCTGGTCGCCGGGCTGATACTCGCGCTCGCGTGGCGGCACGTCTACTACAGCCAGGAAGCGCGCGCCTACAGCCTGTTTATCATGCTGGCGGTGCTCGCCACGCTGTTGCTCGTGCGGCTGCTCGAACGGCCCGGCACAGGCCGGCTCATCGTTTACGGCATCGCGCTCGTCGCGCTCGCCTACTCGCACTACCAGTGGATCTTCGTCGTGGCCTTCCACAACGCCGCCGTGCTCGCGTCGCGCCGGCGGGTAGGCTGGGGTTGGCTCGTGCTGCACGGGGTGGTCGTGCTGGCCTACGTGCCGCAGATCGTGCTCGGCGTGCTGCCGCAGATGCACGCCTCGCTGGCCCACATGCCAAGGCATCCGACCGTGGCCAACGCGCTCTGGGCGCTTCAGGATTTCTTCAGCTTGTCGCTCCAGCAGGCGATCGCCGGGCCCGTGCCCGGCGCGCGTGCCCTCAACCGCGTGGCGCTCTACCTGCTGCCGCTCGTCGCTGCGGCGGGGATCGCGAGCTGCGCTCTGGAGACAGCCGTGCGCCTTGCACCCCGACTCTTGCGCCGTGTGGCGCGCTGCGCAGCGCCCGCGTCATCGAGCGGCGGTGGCCCGGTCCTGACGTGGCTGCCGCCCCTGTGGTTCGGCATCGTGTTTGTCCTGCCGTTTCTCATCGCGCAGACCGGCGCGCCGGTCTTCCGCTGGCGCTACGCGGCGGGCACGCTGCCGGTCTATTGCTGGCTCATCGCGCTTACCGTCGCGGCGCTGCCGCGTGCATGGCTCCGGATCGTCCTGGCCGCCTTGTGCGTGATGCTGACCTTGCCGGCGCTCGAGACGATGAAGATGATGCCGATGCGTGAGGACTGGCGCGGCTGCGCGGAGACGATCATGGCGGGCGAGCAGCCCGGCGACCGGATCGTGCTCTGTCATTTCCGGATCCAGAGGCCGTTCCGGACGTACTACCGCGGCGTGCTGCCGATCACCGGGGTCAGCCGCGACCTCACCGACGAGGCCGAGATCACCGCCGCCCTCGAATGGACCGAGGCACCGAAGCGCGTCTGGCTCGTCGTGAGCCACGATCCGACCCGCGCGATCATTCCGTACTTCATGCGTCGGGCGGACTATCGCCTCGTGCGCGACCACGACGAGGAATGCCGCGGCATTACCCTCCTGCTCCTCGAGCACGTGCCCGCGGGCGACGCGCCCGACGAGTAAGGCGTCGTGAAGGCGTTGGGCTAGCGTTTTTTCTTTGCGGCAAGGAGCCGGTTAACGGCGCTGAGGTAGGCCTTGGCGCTCGCCTCGATGATATCGGTGCTCGTGCCGCGGCCGCTGGTGACCGTCGAGCCGCTCTGGAGCCGCACGGTCACCTCGCCGAGCGCGTCCTTGCCGCTCGTGACCGCCCGCAGCGAGAAATCAAGCAGGCGGCTCTTGACCTTCGTAATCCGGTCAATCGTCTTGTAGGTGGCGTCCACCGGCCCGTCGCCCGTCGAGGCGTCCTCGAGCACCGTCTCGCCCTTGAGGAGGCGCACCGTCGCCGTCGGCACCGTCCGGTTGCCGCTCGTGATGTTGAGGTAATCGAGCCGGTAGGTTTCCGGAACGTCCTCGATCGCCTCCTCGACGAGCGCGGCGAGGTCCTCGTCGTAGATTTCCTTCTTCTTGTCGGCGAGCCTCATGAACTCGTCGTAGAGCTGGCCGAGCTCCTCGTCGCTCAGGTGAAAGCCGAGCTTGTCCACGCGCATGCGCAGGCCGTGCTTGCCCGAGTGCCGCCCGAGGACGATCTTCGACTCGGTCCAGCCGACGTCCACCGGTTTCATGATCTCGTAGGTGCGCGCGTCGCTCAGCACGCCGTGCACGTGAATGCCCGCCTCGTGGGCGAACGCGTTGTCGCCGACAATCGCCTTGTTCGGCTGCACGACCATCCCGCTCAGCCGGCTCACGAGCCGGCTCGTCTTGACGATCTGCTGGGCGCGGATGCCGGTCGTCACTTTGGGGAAGATATCCCGCCGAGTGCGGATGGCCATGACCACCTCCTCGAGCGAGCAGTTGCCCGCCCGCTCGCCGAGGCCGTTGATCGTGCACTCGACCTGACGCGCCCCGTTGGCCACGCCGGCGAGCGAATTCGCCACGGCGAGCCCGAGGTCATTGTGGCAATGGACGCTGATGACGACGTGCTTCCCATGCTTCGTCTCGTCGCGCAGGGTACGGATGATCTCGCCGAACTCGGCCGGGATGGCATAGCCGACCGTATCCGGGATGTTCACCGTCCGCGCGCCCGCCTCGACGACCGCGTCGAAGACCTCGGCAAGAAAATCGAGCTCCGTGCGCGAGGCGTCCTCGGGCGAGAACTCGACGTCCTCGCAAAAGCTCTTCGCATAGGCGGTCATCTCGGTCGCCGCCTTGAGGATCTCGTCCTTGGCCTTCTTGAGCTTGTACTTGCGGTGGATCTCGCTCGTGGCAAGAAAGACGTGGATGCGCGGATGGGCGGCGCCCTTGAGCGCCTCGGCCGCGGCGTCCACGTCCTTCTTGATGCACCGCGCCAGCGCCGAGATGGCCGGCTCCTTGATCTCCTCGGCCACGAGCCGCACCGCTTCGAACTGCTCCTTGGACGAGACGGGGAAGCCCGCCTCGATGATGTCCACTTTGAGGCGCTGGAGCTGCTTGGCGATCTCGATCTTTTCGCGGATGCCCATGGCGGCGCCCGGCGACTGCTCGCCGTCGCGCAACGTCGTATCGAAGATCAACACTTGCTCGGCCATCGCTCTCAGCTCCTTGCTTGCCCTGCGTAGCTCGGGTCCGCCCGAGGAAAGCAGGGCCTGTTCTCCGTAGCTCCCAGCGAAGGAGAACTACTTCTTCTTGGCCTGGATAAACGGCATCATCTCCCGCAGCTTGCCACCGACCTCCTCGATCTGGTGCGCTTGGCCCGCGCGCTTGAGCGCGCTGTACACCGGCCGACCAGCCTGGTTCTCGAGCAGCCACTCGCGCGCGAACTGCCCCGTCTTGATCTCGTTGAGAATCTCGAGCATCTCCTGCCGCGACGCCTCTCCGATGATGCGCGGCCCGCGCGTGAGATCGCCGTACTCGGCGGTATCGCTCACCACGTCGCGCATGCCGCTGATGCCGCGCTGGTAAATGAGGTCCACGATCAGCTTCAGCTCGTGGCACACCTCGAAATAGGCCACCTCCGGCTGGTAGCCCGCTTCGATGAGCGTCTCGAACGCCGCCTGGATGAGCGCCGTGGTGCCGCCGCACAGAATCACCTGCTCGCCGAAGAGGTCCGTCTCCGTCTCCTCGGCAAACGTCGTCTCCAGCACCCCCGCGCGCGTGCCGCCGATCGCCTTGGCGTGCGCGAGCGCGAGCGCCTTGGCTTGGCCGGTCGCGTCCTGCTCGACGGCGAAGATGCACGGGATCCCCGCGCCCGACTCGTACTCGCGCCGCAGCAGGTCGCCCGGCCCTTTCGGCGCGACCATGTACACGTCAATGTCCGGTGGCGGCTTGATCTGCCCGAAGTGGATATTGAACCCGTGCGAGAACACCAGTGCGTTCCCCTTGCTCAGCCCCGGCTCGATCTCGCTCTTGTACACGCGAGCCTGCAGCGTATCGGGCAGCAGGATCTGGATGATGTCGCCTTGCTTCGACGCCTCGGTCGCCGTCATCGGCTTGAAGCCGCCCGCCTTCGCCCGCTCATAGTTCGCCGTGCCCTCGAGCTCGGCGACGATCACTTCGACCCCGCTGTCGCGCATGTTCTGCGCCTGGGCGTGGCCCTGGCTGCCGTAGCCGATGACTGCAACCGTCTTGCCCTTGAGCACGCCGAGGTCCGCGTCCTTGTCGTAATACATCTTCGCCATCGTCTCGCTCCTCCTCGCCTTATGTCCGGAAGCGGTTTGCCTTGTTTTGCAGTCGCTCACACCCGCGCCATCGCGACCTTGCCCGTGCGCGCGAGCTCCTTGATGCCGAACGGCCGCACGAGATCGAGAAACGCTTTGATCTTCCCTTCGGTGCCGGTCACCTCGATCGTGAAATGCTTCTCGTGCACGCTGACGATCCGCGCACGGAAGATGTCCACCGTTTGCATGAGCTCGGGCCGCGTATGCGAGTTCACGCTCACCTTGACCAGCACGAGCTCGCGATCCACGAACTCGCCGCCCTTGAAGTCCACCACCTTGATGATGTCAATGAGCTTGTTGAGCTGTTTCGTGATCATCTCGAGAATGCGGTCGTCGCCGTCAACGACGATCGTCATGCGCGAGACCGAGCGGTCCTGCGTCTCGCCGACCGCCAGGCTGTCAATGTTGAAGCCGCGCGCGCTGAACAGGTTCGCCACGCGCGACAGCACGCCGAACTTATTCTGCACGAGCACGGAGATAATGTGCTTCATCGTTCTGGTCTCCCGGCTCCCGTTTACACCAGCGTGTAGGTGCTTTCGTCCATCATTTCGTCAATCGCCGCGCCCGCGGGCACCATCGGCCACACGTCCTCCTCGGGCGCCACGATAAAATCAATCCACACCGGCCGTTTCGTTTCCTTGAGCGCCTTCTCGAGCGCCGGCCGCACGTCCTTGATCTCGGCCACCCGCACGCCCACCGCGCCGTACGCCTCGGCGAGCTTCACAAAGTCCGGCGTGTAGCCCGGCCGCGGGCCTTTGAGCTTCGGGTCCACCCGCGGCTCGCCCGAGCGGTTCGCCGTCTCGGCGAGGCACGTGTGCGAGTAGTTCCGCCCGTAGAAGAGCCGCTGCCACTGCCGCACCATGCCGAGGTAGCTGTTATTCAGAATGCACACCACAATCGGCAATTCCTGATCCACCGCCGTGGCCAGCTCCTGCACGTTCATCTGGATGCTCCCGTCGCCGGCGAAGCAGATCACTTTTTTGTCCGGGTTGCCGAACTGCGCCCCGATCGCCGCCGGGAAGCCGTACCCCATCGTCCCGAGCCCGCCGGAGCTGCAGAACGCGCGCGGGTAGCGGTGCGTGTAGAACTGCGCCGCCCACATCTGGTGCTGCCCCACGTCGGTGGTGACGATCGCGTTGCCGTTGACCGCCTCGCACACCTGCTCGATCACGTACTGCGGCTTGATCGGCCCGTCGGGCTCCTGCGTGTAGCGCAGCGGGTACTTCGTCTTCCACTCGGCCACCGTCTTCACCCATTCGGCGTAGTCGCCCGGCTCCAGGATCTCGTTGAGCTGCTTGAGCACGTGCTTGACGTCCCCCACGACCGGGATATCCACCTTGATGTTTTTCGAGATGGACGACGGATCGATATCGATATGGATCGTCCGCGCCTTCATCGCGAACCGATCCAGCCGGCCCGTCACCCGGTCGTCGAAGCGCGCGCCGATCGCAATGATCAGGTCCGCCTCGCATACCGCCATGTTCGCGTACTTGGTGCCGTGCATCCCGAGCATCTTGAGCGCCAGCGGCTCCGTCTCATCGAACGCGCCCAGGCCCATCAGCGTCGTCGTGATCGGGATGCCCGACTTGTGGATGAACTCGCGCAGCTCCTCCCACGCCCCGCTCAGCAGCACCCCGCCGCCCGAATAGACGAGCGGCCTCTTCGCCTCCTTGATCGCCTGGGCCATCTTACGGATCTGCCGCACGTGCCCCTCGATCGTCGGCTTATAGCCCGGCAGCTCGTGCTTTTCCGGGTAGCGCTTCGACGACTTCGCCTTCTGCACGTCCTTGGGGATGTCGATCACCACCGGCCCCGGCCGGCCCGAACGCGCGATGTAGAACGCCTCCTTGATCACCGTCGGCAGCTCGTCCGCGCTTTTGACCAGGTAGTTGTGCTTCGTGATCGGCCGGGTGATGCCCGTGACGTCCGCTTCCTGGAACGCGTCGTTGCCGATGATCGGCGTCGGCACCTGCCCCGTGATGCACACGATCGGGATCGAGTCCATGTACGCCGTCGCGATCCCCGTCACCAGGTTCGTCGCGCCCGGTCCGCTCGTGGCCATGCACACCCCGACCTTGCCCGTCGAGCGCGCGTAGGCGTCCGCCATATGGGCTGCGCCCTGCTCGTGGCGCACCAGCACCAGCTTGATCTCCGACTTGTTCAGCAGGTCAAAGATGTCGAGCACCGACCCGCCCGGGAAGCCGAAGATCACGTCCACGCCTTCCTTCTGGAGGCAGTCAATAACCAGTTCTGCGCCTTTCATGATCCTTTTCCTTCCTGTTGTGCGGGCATCCCCGAACGCCCGCGAGCGCCGCATTATACCAGATGGACGCTACTTCCCGGCCCAGAAGGCCCTTGCCGTCCTGATCTGTTCCAATCGGTGTCAATCCGTGGTGAATTCTCCCAACAAAAAAACCCACCGCCGTTCGGGCGGTGGGTTTGGATTCGCTCTCAGCGTTTCGGGCTAGGTCGCGAGCGCATCCGTCCCCATCCGCCCGTCCGTAAGGACGAGCACGACCACAAGCAACAGGATGAGGACGTTGGCCCTGTACACCGTTCCTTTTCCTTTACCTTGAAACCGCTCTACACCTATCGCAAACCACCCCCATTGTCAAGCAAAATCAATGCCCAAACCAGCCGCCTCCAGCGATCGCCCCCTTGTCAGCCCCGGAATCCCAGGATAGATATATAGTAACGAGCGTCTCAGGGAGGCGGGCCCATGAAACGACGCTGGAAAATCCTCATCGCAGTCATCGTCCTCGTCCTCCTCGCCGCCTTCCTTTTCTTCCGGCCCATTCTGATTCTGCCGAACGTGATCAAGAGCCGGATACCTATGGACTACGAATGCCCTTTCCCGCTTGAGATCAAGCCCCCAATGGAAATCCCAACGGAAATCGTCCCCGGCCAAGTTGGCCTGCCGGACGAACACTGGGGTGAACGGCGGGTCGTCATAAAGTATGAAGACCTTATAGCTTTTGGGCGGTTCCCGCGCTACCGCCAGACATATCACGGCGACCAGCTCACCGAGGTCGTCGCTCTCCTTCGCCGCGACCTATCCCCGCCCTGGGACAATTCTTTTTGCCCGTGGCGTCGTTGGGCGTCTTTCGGGTTCGATTCGAAGTTTCCTCCCCCGCCCGGCTTTTTCGAACCCCGTTATGACCCCATAATGATTGCGGCCTGGCTCAAAGAAACCTGGGACATCCTGCCCTTCTGGTTGCATTCGCTCTGCCTTTCCTGGTGCCCCAAGGCTATCAGCCGCACGACGTACCGCTACGACACCGAAGGCCGGCTTGTTGAAAAGTCGGAGAAGTACCTGCCTGAGCGCTCATGTTTCGGCGAGGCCTTTCCTCGTCGTTACATGGATTATGACAAGCCGAAGACAAAAGCCGAGCGTCTCCTCTACGATGAGAACGGCACGCAGATTGCCCACCTCTACTACGAGGACAACAACTTCGTGCGCGGATGGCTGAAGCTGCGGGATACCGACAAGGGAATCACCGACGAATACAGCTTCTCTGCTAAGCCTCCCGGTCTGGCGGTCACCTGGCGCCGTCGCCCAACAACATGGGAGGATCGGCAAAGAGGCTTGATCTCCTGGTGGGCCGACTATGGCCCGGATGGGCGACTCCTCGAGGGACGTAACGGTGTTGCGGGGAGCGCGACTTTCCCCGACTGGGACCGCAACATGACCTCATCCGTACACTTCGACATGAATGGCCACATCACAGCCGATGAGGACGGCGTAGCTGTCTACCGTGACTGCTGGAACCCGAGCCAATCCTGGGACGCTGGAGCTAACTACGGCCTGGATGGCCGCCTTGTGAGAAGCGAGAACGCAATTATCCTCTACCGGTACGATAAGCGAATGCGTATCCGCTCATGGTCCCACTACAACCATCGCGGGATGATTACACACCTCTATTCCTTCCGGCCCTTCTGACGCCGAGCCCTCGACATTCCCTCCCTCCTTGCCTCACACGACAACTTTGGACTACGCTCGAACTGAGGAGGAACTCCGGGCATGAGTGACCTTGCAAAGATCGCCATCTTTGTCGGCGTGGGGTTGGCGAGCGGGGCGGTGTTTTTCGGCGTGCTCGACCGCCTCAACGCCCGGATCGCCGAACGCGGCGGTCCGCGTGCGACGCTCTACTTCGCCGGGATGCTCGTGCTGAGGTTCGTGCTTCTCGGCGCCCTCTTATTCTTCTCGCTCCGGACCGGCATCGGCTACCTCTTCGTCACCTTCGCCGCCTTCATGATCGCCCGGGCCGTCTGCCTCCATGTCGTCCCAAAGGGCGATAACGCACAAGAGAACGAATAAGCCGCGGCGCCTCTGAAGGCGCTCATTGGTCGAGGCGCCCGTGGCCCGCGCCCCGGCGCGACTGCTCCTCTTCGATGTGCCGATCGGTGCCGCCCTTGCCTGCAAACGCGCGCGGCGATACCCGCCACGCCACCACAAAGATGACCGCGGCCAACACGATCACCACGACGACAATTCCCCAGGTCGTTCGGGACACCAGTCGCCGTGTGGAAGCACAGACCCACGACCAGTGCAGCCAGACGTGGATGATGATCAAGGCCAGCAGCGCGAGCCCGAGCACCAAGTGCACATCGCCCCAGTCGTGCCGGTGCAGGCCCCAGAGCAGTTTGGCCTCATAGCCGGCGCGCTCACCCCTGGGGATGACGAACCCGAGAAGGATACCGATGAAGGCCGTGTTGATCATGAGCGCGGCCAGCACGACATTAATGATGTGATTGACGGTGTTTTTTGCCATGACCTCTACCTCTCGTCAGTCTTGTCCAAGGCTTGCAGACGAGCGCGCCTGCAACGCGGCGTGGAGCTCTTCGTGGCGGCGCTTGGTGATCGGGTAGAAGACGGCGGCGATCATGCCGAGCCCGAGCACGCACGCCGGGATCGGCCCGAACAGCAGCCGGATCGCCCAGAGCACCGTCTGGCTCGGGTGGACCGCCGGGTCGTACTCCGTCAGCCCCAGCACCGTCCCCGCGATAAAGATCCCCAGCGCCGCCGCCAGCTTCTGCGCAAAGGTGACGAACCCATAAAAGATCCCCTCACGCCGCTGGCCTGTTTTGAGCTCGTCGTACTCGATGCAATCAGGGATAACCGACCATGGAATCACGTAGATCGCCGAGATGCCGATCCCGCCCACGACGGCGAACGCCCACACGTACGCCGTCGTGCCGGGCGCCAGCGCGAACGTGCCGAAGCCCACCGCCGCGTACACGCCCATCCCGATCACGTACGCCATCCGCTTGCCGAACCGTGCGCTCACCAGCACCCACACCGGCAGCATCATCGCCGCGACCACAAACGTCGCCGGCAGCACGTACTTGAGCTGGTCCCCGAAGTGAAGCCAGTAGCCGAAGAAGAAGAAGAACATGCCCGTCGTCATCGAGAGCGCCACCCACGCCGCCAGGTACATCGAGAGCGCGAGAAAGAACGGCCGGTTGTGCAGCACGAGCCGAAACCCCTCCAGCAGCGACAGACGCCGCACCACCCGATGCGGGTGACGCTCCCGGCAGCCAAAGAAGACCACCAGCGGGCCGGTGATCATCAGCACCCCGCAGATCGCGCCCACGCGCACGAACCCCACCTGCGTCCACGCCCTGAAGTCGCCCCCGGCAATGAACGCCGGTACCACCGCCCCCACGAGCACCCCGGCGATCGAGAACGCCATCCGATACGACGTCAGGCCCGTTCGCGCGTCGTAGTCCCTTGTCAGTTCCGGTGTCAGCGACGCGTGCGGCACCGCCACGCACGTGTAGGCCGTCGCGTGCAGCAGGTAGACCACCGTCACGTAGGCGAACCCCTCCCACCGGCTGAACTCCGCCGGCAGCAGCCAAATCGCCACGAACGTAATCCCGAACGGCACCGCGCACAGGAAAAGCCACGGCCGCCGCCGGCCCCATCGCGTCTTCGTCCGGTCGCTCAGCGCCCCCACGAGCGGGTCCGTGATGGCGTCCCACACCTTGCCCGCGAGGATCACCGTCGCCCCGAGCGCCGCGCCGACCGCCGTCTTCGTCGCCAGGTACGTAAAAAGATACAGGCCGATGACCGTGAACGCGATCCCGGATCCGAAATCCCCGTACCCGTAAAAAACCTTCTCGCGAAGCCTCAGTTCCTCGTCGGCCATCCGCACCCCCAAGCGCCACGCAAGCCCCAGCATGTACAGCCAGTATAGCGGCCCTCTCGTGCCGCCGCAACACGCCGCGCCCAGAAGCGCCTCAGGCCTTGACCCCAGCCCCACGCCCCCAGCGGAACCGAACGACGCGGTTCAGCCGGATGCTCGAGCTGAGGCGGTAGTAGACGCAGCGTGCCGTGAGGGCCGCAGCTGCCAGCGCGATCGGCGCCGCGTACACCGCCCGTGGATCGCCTCCCTTTGGATCGCCGTGGAACCCAAACACGATGAACAGCGTGAAGAACAAATCCACGAAGAGCACCGGCATGAGGCCCACGGCACGCACCGGGATAAGCAAGAGAATACGCCACGGCCGAGGCCAACCAAACACCCGCTTCCGCTTGAGGGCCCGTTCCCGAAGCTGCTCCCACTGCTCCGGCGTGCCGCCGACCTGCTCGACCGCACGACCCCAGCGTTCGCCCAGCAGCCGCTTGAGTCGCTCATAGTCGTATATGAAGTCCGCAATCTCAACGGGGTCGTGTCGGAAGCTCCGTATCGTCAGCCGCCGTGCGCGTCGCCCGAAGAACTTCCCGATCCGTTCCTGAATCGACTCCACGTCCAAAAACCGAATCCGGAACCTCTCCACGCCAAAGAGGCTGCCGCGCACCGTCTCGTCCTCAATCGTGATCACGCACCATCGCCAGCGCGCGTGCAGCGTCAGCCACACCAGCAGCAGCGCCAGCACCCCGTAGAGCGCCAGCGCCACCGCATAATGCGGGTTACCGTGCGTGGGCCATATCTTCTTGTCCGAGGCGACGATCAACGTCGTGACCATCGAGATCGCGATCGTCGAAACGTACTCCGGCAGCAGCACCGAGTTATAGCGGAACGTCTCCTTCACGAGGCCTTAGCCCCTTGGCGCGTCGAGGTCGTCCGTCCCCAGCCACACGCGGCGAGACTACACCGCGACCTCACGCCTGTCAAAACGATCGGCCTCGTGGTATCCTCACAAAAAGAGCGGAGGGACACAGGCCATGAAGATCGGCGTCATGAGCGACTCGCACGGCGCGCTCGACAACGTGCTCGAGGCGGGCGTCTTCCTCGCCGACGAGCTCAAGGTGGACCTGATCGTTCACCTCGGCGACGACGAGGACGACGCGGAAGCGCTCGAGGGCCTCGGCCCGAAGCTCATCGTCGTCCCCGGCGTCTTCAGTGACCGCTACCAGGACCCGGCCGTGCCAAACCGAATCACGACCGAGTTCGGCGCCTGGCGCGTGCTCATTAGCCACACGATCGAGGCGCACCCGAACGATCTCCCCGATGATCCCGACCCCGAGGCGCTTATCCGCCACGGCGAGGTGGACCTCGTCCTGCACGGCCATACGCACATCCCGTTGGTGACCGAACGCGCCGCCGTGGTCCTTGTCAACCCGGGCCACCTCAGGCCGCAAGACAAGAAGGGGCACGACGCTTCGTTTGCCTGCATCGAGGTGCGCGGCCGCGAGCTCGAGGTCACCATCTACTCGCTCGCCGCCAAGAGCATCCTCGTCAGCGAGGTCTACACAAAACCTCAATAGCGGTAGCTTCCGCGCCCACCCTATGGTATAGAGCGGCCTGACTGACAACCCGCGCCCGAAACGGAAGCCTCCCATGGCGCGCGAAGCACTCATCCCAGACAACCCAGCGGCGCTCGCCCAAAGCGCCGCCTCACACGCGCGAGGTGACCCGACATGATCCGCAAGGACGACGCGCTCGAATACCACAGCCGCGGCCGCAAGGGAAAACTCGAGGTGGTCGCGACCAAACCGTGCCTCACCCAGCGCGACCTCTCGCTCGCCTACACGCCCGGCGTGGCCGAGCCCTGCCGCGTGATCGAAAAGAACCCCGACGAGGTCTACAACTACACGACGAAGGCGAACCTCGTCGCGGTGGTCTCGAACGGCACGGCCGTGCTCGGCCTCGGCAACATCGGCGCGCTGGCGGCCAAGCCCGTCATGGAGGGCAAGGCGGTGCTGTTCAAGCGCTTCGCCGACATTGACGTCTTCGACATCGAGCTCAACACCCAGGAGCCCGACGAGGTCATCCGCACCGTTGAGCTCCTCGAGCCCACCTTTGGCGGCATCAACCTCGAGGACATCAAGGCGCCCGACTGCTTCCACATTGAGGAGACCCTGATCGAGCGGCTCAACATCCCCGTCTTTCACGACGACCAGCACGGCACCGCCATCATCAGCGGCGCCGCGCTTCTCAACGGCCTTGAGCTCGTCGGCAAAAACATCGGCGACGTTCGAGTCGTCTTCAACGGCGCCGGCGCCGCCGGCATCGCCTGCGCCACGCTCTACGAAACCCTCGGCGTCAAGCGCGAGCACGTGATCCTCTGCGACAGCAAGGGGGTCGTCTACAAGGGCCGCCCCGAGGGGATGAACAAGTACAAGGAGCGGTTCGCCGCCGAGACCGAGGCGCGCACGCTCGCCGAGGCCATGGTCGGCGCGGACGTCTTCGTCGGCGTCTCCGTCGGCAACTGCGTCTCTCAGGACATGGTGCGCTCGATGGCCGCCAAGCCGATCGTCTTTGCCATGGCGAACCCCGATCCGGAAATCACCTACGAGGACGCCACGGCCGCACGCGACGACCTCATCATGGCCACCGGCCGATCCGACTACCCCAACCAGGTCAATAACGTCCTCGGCTTTCCCTTTATCCTGCGCGGCGCGCTCGACGTGCGCGCAACCACGATCAACGTCGCGATGAAGATCGCCGCCGCCCGCGCGCTCGCCGATCTCGCCAAGGAAAACGTCTCCGACTGGCTCGGCGCCGCCTACGGCGACCAGCGTTTCGAGTTCGGGCCCGACTACATCATTCCCAAGCCGTTCGACCCGCGGGTGCTCTTCCGGGTGGCGCCCGCCGTCGCCGAGGCCGCCATGCAAACCGGCGTCGCCCGCCTGCAGATTGACATCAACGAGTACCGCGACCGGCTCGAAGCGCGCCTCGGGCCCTCGCGCGAAATCATCCGCGACGTCGTGCGCCGCGCGCGGCACTACCGGAAACGCATCGTCTACCCCGAGGGCGACAATGAAAAAGTGCTCTATGCCGCGCAAAACGTTATCGAAGAAAAGATCGCCAGGCCGGTGCTTCTGGGCAACCGGGCGCAGATCGAAGAGCGCATGAAGGAACTGCACGTGGAGCTGCCCGGCGCCGAGATCATTGACATCGAAACCTCGCCCAAGCGCGCGCACTATGCCGACGAGCTCTACAAGCTCCGCCACCGCCGAGGCGTCAACAAACCCGACGCCCCCAAGCTCCTTTTGAACCCCAACTACTACGCGGCGATGATGCTCCGGCTCGGCGAGGCCGACGGCGTCATCTCGGGCCTCACCCAGCACTACCCGGCGAGCATCCGGCCCTACCTCGAGATCGTCAAGACCGCCCCGGGCATCAAGACGCCCGCCGGCATGTATATCGTCATCACGCGCGACCGCGTCACCTTCTTTGCCGACACCACCGTCAACATTGACCCGAGCGCCGAGGACCTCACGCACATCGCAATCGCCTGCGCCGACAAGATCCGTGAGCTGTTCCGCATCGAGCCGCGCATCGCCATGCTCAGCGTCAGCAACTTCGGCTCCGTCCGCCACCCGCTCACCGACAAAGTGCGCCGCGCCGTCGAGATGGTCCGTGAGTTCCGGTCCGACCTCATCGTGGACGGCGAGATGCAGGCCGACACCGCTGTCGACCCCGCCATCGTCGAGTCCACCTACCCCTTCTCGCAGATCAAAGGGGATGCCAACCTTCTCATCTTCCCCGGCCTGAGCAGCGGCAACATCGCCTTCAAGCTCATGCAGCGGCTCGGCGGCGCCACCGCCATCGGCCCGATCCTCACCGGCATGCGTCACCCCGTGCACCTGCTCATCATCGGCGCCTACGACGTCCGCGACGTCGTCAACATGACCGCGCTCGCCGCGGTGGACACCGAGCAGCAACAATCGCTCACGCCGTCGCCGTTCAAATGAGCTACACCATCACAATAACCGAGCGCCGCGAGGCGCGTGATCCGTGAAAAACCAAAAAACAAAAATCGTCTGCACGATCGGGCCGGCCACGCGCTCGGCCGCGGCGATCCGCGCCCTCGTGCGCGCCGGGATGGACGTGGCGCGCCTCAACTTCAGCCACGGCACGCCCGACGAGCACGCCGAAGTCCTCGAACGCGCCCGCACGGCCTCGAAACGCCTCGGCACGCCCGTCGCCGTGCTCCAGGACCTCTCGGGCCCCAAGGTCCGCCTCGGCGAGGTGCGCGACGGCTCGTGCGTGCTCAAGCGGCGCGCCACCGTGGTCCTCACGCCCGACGAGGTCATCGGCGACGAAACAACCCTCAGCGTCTCCTACAAGCACCTCGCCAAGGAAGTGCGCCCGCGCGAGCCCGTACTCATCAACGACGGCGCCGTGCGCTTGAGCGTGGTCGGCACCGACGGCAACCGCGTTATCTGCCGCGTCGTCGCCGGCGGCACGGTCGCCTCGCGCAAGGGCGTCAACCTGCCGCGCACGCGGCTCAGCGTCGGCTCGCTCACCGCCAAGGACCGCGCCAATATCGCCTGGGGCCTCAAGCACGACGTGGATTTTTTTGCGCTGTCGTTCGTGCGCACCGCCGAGGACGTCAAGGCCCTTCGCGCCATTGTCGCGAAAGAGAACAAAAAAACGCCGATCATCGCCAAGATCGAGAAACGCGAAGCGCTCCGCAACCTCGACGGGATTGTGCGCGCGGCCGACGGCGTGATGGTCGCGCGCGGCGACCTCGGCGTCGAGATCAACCTCGCCGACCTCCCCGCCGCGCAGAAGCGGATCATCGCCGCGTGCAACCGCGTCGGCAAGCCGGTGATCACCGCCACCCAGATGCTCGAATCCATGGTGACGAACGCGCGCCCCACGCGTGCCGAGGTCACCGACGTGGCCAACGCCATCGGCGATGGCACCGACGCGGTCATGCTCAGCGCGGAAACCGCCGTCGGCGCCCACGCCAAAGCCGCCGTCGAAATGATGGCCGCGATCGCCGAGCGCACTGAGCGGCGCTTCGCCCCGATCGTTGATGAGCCGATCACCACGGGCGCCGACGAGGACGTCGTGGCCGACGGCCTGTGCCACGCGGTCGCCGTGCTCGCCCGCACCGCAAAACTCGACGCCATCGTCGCCTGCACCACCTCGGGCGCTACGGCCCGGTTCATTGCCCGGTACCGGCCGCGCCTCCCGATTTTTGCGGTGAGCCCCGACCCGGCTACCGTGCGCGAGCTCTGCCTGAGCTGGGGCGTGCAGCCCATCGAGACGGTCCGCTACAAGTTGGCCGAGACGATGGTGGAGAAGACGATGGAGCTCCTGCGCGCGAAGCGCTGCATCGCCTCGGGCGACCGCATCGCGCTCCTCGCCGGGCTGCCGGTCGCCGCCGAGGGCGTGACAAACCTCCTGCGCATCATTGACGTGTAGAACGAATGCCAGGCCTCAAAACAATCCGAAACTATTTGGGCCTCATCCGGTTCTCGCACACGCTCTTTGCCCTGCCCTTTGCGCTCGCGGCGATGCTCGTGGCCGAGGGCGGCCTCCCGTCGGCCAGGACGATCCTGCTCATCCTCGCCGCGATGGTCACCGCCCGGAGCTGCGCCATGGCGCTCAACCGCCTCGCGGACGCCCGCCTTGACGCCCGCAACCCGCGCACCGCGCGCTGGCACATTCCGGCGGGCATCCTGCGTCCCTGGAGCGTCGCCGCGTTCGCCGTCGTCTGCGCGGCGCTCTTCGTCGTGACGACGGCATTCATCAACCGCCTGGCGTTCGCGCTCTCGCCCGTCGTGATCGCGCTCTTCGTCTTCTACCCGTTCACCAAGCGCTTCACGAGCCTGACGCACTTCGTCCTCGGCGCCGCGCTCGGTCTCGCGCCCGTCGGCGCGTGGATCGCCGTCCGCGGGCGTTTCGACCTCGCGCCGGTCATCTTCGGCGCCGCGGTGCTTCTCTGGGTGGCGGGCTTTGACGTGATCTATGCGACCCTCGACGAGGCGTTCGACCGCGAGGCGAAGCTCCACTCGCTCGTCGTCACCTTCGGCGCAAAACCGAGCCTCGTCGTGGCCCTGGCGCTGCACGTGGCGACGCTCGCGCTGCTCGTCGTCTTCGGCCTCGTCGCGCCCGGGCTCGGGCTTTTCTTCTTCATCGGCCTCGGGATCATCGCCCTGCTGCTCGCCTATGAGCATTTCATCGTCCGCACCGCCCCTGATGATCCGCGCCGCATCAACGTCGCCTTCTTCCGCGTCAACGCCGTCGTCAGTTTAGTGGTGCTTGTCGCCGTCGCCCTCGACATTTTCCTTCCCTAACTCTCTCTGCGATCTCTGCGGTTTATCCTCGCGGTTCATTCACGTTGAGCGGCCCGGCGGCAGCATGCTATACAGGTGTTCGCAGAAGGGGAGGAGGCACAACCGGAGGGCACGGCTCGCGCCATGAAGGTCTGCGCGCTTATCCCGGCATATAACGAGGCGGCGAGCATCGCCCGCGTCGTGCGCGGCTGCGCGCCACACGTAGCCGAGGTCCTCGTCGTGGACGACGGCTCCAGCGATGAGACGGCCCGGCTCGCCGAGGCGGCCGGCGCGACCGTCATCGTCCACCAGCGCAACAGCGGCAAGGGCACTGCCATCCGCACCGGCTTGAACTACGTGCGCGGCCACGAGTTCGACGCCGTCGTCTTGCTCGACGGTGACGGCCAGCACGACCCGAACGACGTCCCGAGGTTCATCGAGGCGGCCGAGCGCACCGGCGCCGGGATCGTCCTCGGCGACCGCATGGGCGATGTTGGGGAAATGCCCAGGCTGCGGCGCTGGACGAACCGGACCACCTCAAGAATCCTCAGCCGCCTCGCGCGGCAACGCATCAGCGACAGCCAGTGCGGCTTCCGGCTGCTGCGGGTCGAGGTGCTCGCCGACCTCGACCTGAAAACGGCCAACTACGAGACCGAAAGCGAGATGCTCCTGCAGGCCGCCGCCGCGGGCCACCGGATCGAGAGCCTCCCGATCAAGACGATCTACAACGCCGCGCCGAGCCGCATCCATCCGGTGCGCGACACCTGGCGCTTCATCAGGCTCGTCCTGCGCGCGCGGCGACGCCGGAAACGGACATGATCCTCTTCAAGCGCCATAACGCGGGCGGCGGCTCCTTCGAGGAGCAGCGCCGCGACATGGTCGAGCGGCAACTCCGACGCAACGGCATTCGCGACGAGCGCGTTCTTGGCGCGATGGGCGCGGTCCCGCGCGAGGCGTTCGTCCCGCCGAACCAGCAGCCCTACACTTACGTGGACGGCGCGCTGCCGATCGAGCACGGCCAGAGCATCTCGCAGCCCTACATGGTCGCGCTCATGACCGAGGCGCTTGAGCTCGCGGGGCCCGAGCGCGTCCTCGAGATCGGCACCGGCACCGGCTACCAGGTCGCCGTGCTGGCCGCGCTCTGCGAGCAGGTGTATTCCGTCGAGCGCATCGCCGAGCTCGCCGAGACCGCCCGCCAAAGGCTCGCCGCGCTCGACGTCGGCAACGCCCAAATTACCGTCGGCGACGGCACGCTCGGCCGGCCCGAGCACGCCCCCTACGACGGCATCATCGTCACCGCCGGCGCGCCGCGGGCGCCCGAGCCGCTCGTCGAGCAGCTCGCCGACGGCGGCCGGCTCGTCATCCCCGTCGGCGACCGTTTTACGCAGATGCTCAAGGTCTACGTCAAGGAAGGGGACAGGCTGCGCGAGCGGAACCTCTGCGCCTGCAAGTTCGTCCCGCTCCTCGGCGCCTACGGCTGGCCAGCCCGAAGTGCTTGATCGCCGTGCCGGCGGCCCTATAATGCGGCAACTCACTGCGAGCCGAAGTCTATGCTCCTCAAAATCCTCATCCTGATCGGCATCACCTTCGTGCCCGCGCTCGAACTGCGCGCCAGCATCCCGTGGGGCATCTTCTATTACTCGGACTCGATGCACTGG
>Ga0180432_10001303_pt1 | contig 39689 bp, 31 predicted proteins | sample SS_ome_10_FD_132414 | JGI IMG/M metagenome (GOLD analysis project Ga0180432, IMG submission 132414) | Hypersaline lake sediment archaeal communities from the Salton Sea, California, USA - SS_1_MS_2 metaG | ecosystem: Environmental > Aquatic > Non-marine Saline and Alkaline > Hypersaline >... | reverse complement strand
CCCTCTGGATCGCGCGGGCGAACCCGGTGGTGGCCGGCCCCGTGACGTGGAAGCCCATGGGGAAGAGGACCTGACGGCCCTTCAGCCTGTGATACCTGGAGACGAAATCGGCCGGAAGGTATGTGCCGAGGTGACCCAGGTGCAGGAGGCCATTGGGATAGGGGTATGCCGCCGTGACGAAGACCTTGTCGCCCTCGGGCTTATCGACCTCGTAGACCCCATTTTCCTTCCAGCGTTTCTGCCATTTTTTCTCGATTTCTCTCCGATCGGTCAATCAGAGCCCTCCAGAGAAGCAGATAGGATCCTATAAGGCCTCAGCAGCAGGTCCAGGAATCTTTTTAAATATCTTTCTAGGGCTCTATATTAAATGGAAAAGTCTTCTTTCACCAAATGGGGGCTGGAGGTGCTTTATTTGGGCAAAAGTAGACATATTGCAGCACTTATCGTTGTGTTGGGTGTCTTGGTGTTCGCCCTATCTGCGAGAAAGGGGATCGGCTTCGATATCGAGACCGACGGGACCCTGTTCGCCCGGGGCATGCTCGACGAGATCAACGTGACCCTCAAGAACAGGGACAATCATCAACAGAAGGTTGTGGCCGAGATCGTAGCCGTGAGGCCGGGATCGTTCACGGCCCCGGACTTCCTGGGCGAGGACGCAACCGCCGCAGGTACCCTGAACGCGGGCGCGGAGAGGCTCTTCAACATGCAGCTCGACACCGCCGAACTCCAGGCCGGGAACATGTACAAGGTCGGGGTGCTGGTCTATGAGAACGACAACTCCACCGATTTCCCGATCAAGGGGTCGCTGCTTGCGGTCTCCTATGTTGCGGATGTGAAGATCTGCGATCCACTGGAGGTCGTGCACGCCAATACGTCCCTCTGCAACGAGATATCGGTACTGACCCTTGAATCCGACGAAACGACGAACTGATCGACTTTGGCGGGCGGTTAGGCCGTCCGCCATATATTTTGGTCCCCTCAGGCAGGTTTGCTCCACTCGCCCTTCAGCAACTCGATGGCCGGGAGTTCCTTCCCCTCGAGGAGGGCCAGTATCACGCCGCCACCGGTGGATATGTGAAGTTCCTCCGACATCCCCAGTTCCGCGGCCAGCGACCCGAGATGCCCGCCGCCCAGGACCTTTACCGGGGCCGGGGACATGGCGATGGCCAGGAGAAGGGAATCGGTACCCTTCCTGAAATCATCGAACTCGAAGAAGCCCGCCGGGCCGTTGGCGAAGATGCTCTTGGATTCCCTGAGGCGATCGGCAAAGATACCGGTGGTCTGGGACCCGACATCGAGTATCATCCTGTCACCGATCTCATCCAGCGAACACTCGACCCGCTCCCCGTCCTCCTTCACCGCTACGTCTGCGGGAAGGACGATCTTGTCCCTCTGATCCCTGTATATACGGGCGGCGATGGCCAGGGCGCCCTTCACCGTCCTCTCATTGCTGGGCCCGACCTTGAATCCAGCCGCCTGTACGAAGGCGATGCCGGCCAAACCCGATACCAGAACCTCATCGACCTTGTCCTTTCGTAGCATGCTTTCCAGGAGCTCCAGCTTCGTCTCCAGCTTCGCGCCTCCGAGACACAGGGTCCGCGGCTTGTCCATTCTCTCGAAGAGACGTCCCAGGGCGGTGATCTCGTCCTCCATCAGCCTGCCGGCAAAGGGTTCGAGCACCTGAGGCAGCCCGACCAGGCTGGGCTGGGTCCTGTGGGATGCCGCGAAGGCGTCGTTGACGTAGAGGTCGAAGAGCGGGGCCAGCTTCCTCACGAAGTGTGTTCTCACCAGGGATTCCGGCGGGGCGTTGTAGTTCTCCTCCGCGCAGAAACGCAGGTTGTCGAGGACGAGTATCTCCCCGGGTTCAAGCTCATCTATGGCGTCCCGGGCGGTGGGTCCCAGTACGTCGGGCACGAATTTGACCTCCCTCTTCAGCTCGTCGGCCAGTATCCGGGCGTGCTTCTCGAGGGAGGAGAAGTCCGACTTGAGAGGCCTGGACTGGTGGATGCCCAGGACCAGGGCCGCGTTCGACAGCCGCCTCAGCGTGGGGAGGGATTTCGTGATCCTGGTGTGGTCGAGGATATCCCAGCTAATGGGATCGAGAGGCAGGTTCACGTCCAGCCTGAGAAATACCTTCGCCTCCGGTTCCCGGATGTCGTCCAGTGTCCTCAGGGCCCGTTTCTCCGCTTTCAAGCCTTGACCGCCTTGACTAGTGAATACGTCCTGACCCCCGCAGTCATCTTCTTGTCGGTCTTCCAGGACCTCTTGTCCACGAAGACGAAGATACCGAGGGGGGTGGTATCGCTCTCCTCGAGCTTACTGACAACCCTCTGAAGGGTCCTGCCCGTGGATATCACGTGGTCTATTATCACCACCCTCTTCCCCTCGATCTCGAAGAAGGGCGACAGGAAGTCGATATCTCCCCGTGTCTGGACTATCACACAGGGCTTGCCGATCACGTTCGAGACCTCCTGGGCCAGGGGAACCCCGTTCACGCAGAGGCCCATGACCCCCTCGATCTCATCGGTCCTCAGCTTCTCCTGAACCAGATGGGCCAGGATCCTGCCCAGAAGGCGGAGCCGTTCCGGGCTGGCGCCGATCGTTGCCCAGTCCACCAGGATATCGGAGGACAGCCTCTTGTCGGACTCCCCTATGTCCAGATGGGTTATCAGCCATATCACGGTGTCGGTGGACAGGTTCAGCGCCTCGGCTATCTTGTCGGTGTCCATCCCCTTCTTTCTCATATCCACTAGCTCCCTCTGGAGCTCCGCCATCAGGTCTCTCGACATGCAGTGGGATTATGCTCCCTTCGCTTTAATCCTTATCCCAAGAAAAACGGGAACAGGGAAAACCTAAATACGGGGGTTCCAATGGGTTCAGGATGGGTCATTTCCTGGGCATAGACCTGGGCACGCAGGGGTGCAGGGCGCTGGTCGCCGACGAGGAGGGGTCGGTGATCTCATCCAGTTATCGGAGTCTGGTGGACCACGTCGTCGATGTCGGTGGCGCGATGTCCGAGCAGAGGGTGGACTCGTGGTGGAGGAGCATCAGGGGAGCGGTGAGGGGCGTTACCGGCGAGGTGGAGGATATCGACTGTGCTTGCGTGGATTCGACCTCCGGAACGGTGCTTGCGGTTGATAGAGAGGGCAGGCCCCTTACGAATGCAATTATGTATAACGACGGTCGGGCCATCGAGGAGTCGGAAGCTGTCTCCGAGGCGGCGCGCGATCTCGAGGACAGGCTCGGCTACAGGATCCGTCCCTCCTTCTCCGTGGCGAAGATACTCTGGCTCAAGGAGAAGAGGAAGCGGGTATTCGAATCGACCCACCTCTTCGCCCATGCCGCGGACTACATCGTGGGGAGGCTCACGGAGACCTGGGGGTACACGGATCACACCAATGCCCTGAAGAGCGGCTTCGACCTCTTGGAGTACGAGTGGCCGGACTTCTACGGTGACCTGGGCCTGCCTGTGGGCAAGATGCCGGCCGTGATGCGCCCCGGGGAGCCTATCGGCCAGGTCAGCGGTGACGCCTCATCGGAGACCGGCATACCCGAGGGCACGCCGGTGGTGGCGGGACTGACCGACGGATGTGCATCGCAGATCGCGTCCGGAGCGGCATCGGCGGGCGACTGGTCGAGCACCCTGGGAACGACCCTGGTGCTCAAGGGGGTGACCGAGGGATTGATCAGGGACCCGAAGGGCCGGATATACAGCCACCTCCATCCCGAGGGCCTGTGGATGCCCGGGGGCGCCAGCAGCACGGGCGGCGAGTGCCTCAGCATGGAGTTCGGCGACGTTGACCTGCGGGCGATGGATGCGAGGGCGGAAAATGTAACGCCCACCGACCTTGTGATATATCCGCTGGTGAGAAAGGGGGAGAGGTTCCCCTTCGCCGATCCCGGGGCCGAGGGCTTCATATGCGGGAGCCCCAGGGACAGGGTGGAGCTGTACGCGGGGATGCTGGAGGGGGTCGCATACCTGGAGCGGCTGGCCTACGAGCTGATGTCGGGACTGGGGGCGAGCGTTGGTCAGGAGATATTCACCGTGGGCGGGGGCTCCAAGAGCCGGGTCTGGCTCCAGATAAGGGCGAATGTGATGGGCAGGACCATGACCAGGTCGGCGGTGCCGGAGGCGGCGATGGGGGCCGCGATACTGGCGGCGTCGTCGAGCGTGGAAGTCGGGCTGGGGGAGATGGCGAGGAGAATGGTCACCGTCGACTTGAGGGTGAAGCCGGACGACGGCGCCGATGAATACCGTGATCGGTTCAGTAGATTCAGAGAGGAGATCTCGAGGCGGGGGTATCTCGGCTAGCCGCTTGCCGAAAGTTCGATCAGGTATAGCTTCTCGAAGAAGAAAGCTCGGGTTTCCAGGACCCGAAGGCCCAGCCCGCTCTCTCCGGCGAGCCTCCTACTGGAGTCGAGGGAGTTCAGGGAGGAGTGGACGAGGAGCGCGACGCCATCCCCTGAGAGATGGTTCCCAACCTCGTGTATGAAGGTATCGATCAGTCCTCTTCCCCCTCTGCCCCCCGCCCAGGATCTTCGCTCGTTCCCCACGAGATCGACCGGCAGATAAGGGGGATTGAAGGTCACAAGATCGAACCTGGCGTGGATGCCTCGGAAGAGATCCACTAGCACGAACTTTACCCCGGGAGCCAGCCTATCGGCGTTGTCCCTGGCTGACAAAAGGGCTCTCCGGGAGATATCAGTGGCGACAACGAGGGGGCAACCCGCCCTCCAGATCATGACCGGTAGCAGTCCGCAACCCGTGCCAAGATCGAGGGCGCTCGAGGGACTCCTTCTCACCGCCTCCTCCAGGAGCATTTCGCTGTCCTCGGCAGGCTCGTAGACGCCCTCACCCAGCGCGAAGGTCAGCCCGTCGTGGGAAATCGTTTTGATCCGTCTCACCGCATCTGGCGCATTTGATTTTTTAGTCTTAGATTAATATAGCATTGTGAGGTATAGCATCCATGATGACAGGGCAGAAGGGGAAAATCGAGTCCCTTCTTAAGCAGCTACAACGGACTCCCCCCGGAAGTCAATCCTATCTCAAGATGCAGAAGGAGGTGCTGGAGGAGGTCAAGCACCTCGACAAGCGAGAGAGGGCTGAGTTCAAGAGGGATATAGAGAAGATGAGGTCAAGGATGATGGTCTACAGGCCATCGTACTACCGGCCCGACTACTTCAGACTGCTGACGATCCTGACCCATCGACTCACGAAGCGAGGGTACGAGGATATCAAGGACGATATAGAGGAGATCCTGTCGACCGTCGAGGCCGGGATCAGGAAGAACCACTTCCCGAACTACCCCTCTTCCTACGTCAAGAAGCTACGAAACCTCCTGGTGGAGGCGAGCCGTACCGGGGAGGCAGATCCCCTCGAGATGACCGAGCTGATGAACTCCGTCGAGGAGATGATCGACACTATCTACGGTTACGAGTACGAGAACGTGGATGTGCAGGTGTCCTCGACCAGGATAAAGGTCAGCAGCCGCTTCACCCTGGGCCAGAACCAGAACAGCTGGTCCATAGAGCTGATATCCCCCAAGCTCGAGTACGGGGGAAGGACCTTCCTCAAGAGGGAGGTCCTGGCGTACATAACCAGGACCGATGCGCCGCTTTCCCGGAGCGAGATAGAGGAAGGGATCGGCAAGAAGATACGTTACTTCGGACACATCATACAGAGCCTTGTCAGGAAGTACCTCATCGTCCCCGTCCCAGGGGAGAACAAGTACGAGCTGACGGGGACCGGGAAGAAGGTCGGGGAGATATACATCCAGCTTCTGGGTCGAATGAAGGACTGACCGTGCGCTATCGGTCGTGAGGTGCGGGAGATACCACCTTCAGGACGTTTGCCCCCAGGCTGACGTTCAGGGACCTGGCGATGGGGCCGCACTTGGTCTTCAGCACGAATGCCACCGGGCACGCCAGGCGCTCAAAGTCGTAGACCAGGGTTTCGAAATTGCTCTGCCCCTTGCTGAGGATCAGGCCCGCGGAATCGAAGATGTCGAGGAACTCCCTCGATGACTCCTCGAAGTTCACGCCCAGGTGATCGGTTCCGGTGGTGATCACGGTGGCAACCTGGTTCATGCCAACGTATTCCGCATCCCTGAGGGTGGCGTCATTGGACACCGGGCCCCCCTTCACCGCGACCGTCACATCGGTTCCGAGCTCCGATAGGGCTCGGACCAGGATCCTGTCGAAGGCGATCTCGCCGGCGTTGTCGGCCAGGTAGAGCACGTGGTCGACCTCCACCGAGAGATCGACGAGCTCCTCGGCATCGTTCACGGCCAGGCCCTCGTCCAGTGTCCTGTGGTACTCGTCCTCGAACGATTCCAGATCGAAAGAGTGCCCGCTGGTGCCCAGGTCCATGGTGTTGCCCGCGATCGTGGCGAGGGCCGCACGCTCTATCCTAAGATTCGGGTCATCGATCTCCAGTATCCCCTCTGATATGGCCTCGGCTAACGGCCTGGCGATCCTGTTGCACTCGTCCTTCTCCTCCCTGAACGGATCCGGGTTGCCGGTCCGGTTGGAGATCATCCTGAAGATCTTGGTGCTCAGCGCCGGCAGGTTGGTCTCCCGATCCAGATCGGAAACCATGGTCCTTGCGACATCGTGCATGAGCTCGAACTTGAGATCCTCGTCCCCGATCGCCCTGTTAACCGCACCCGTCGATATGTCCATTATGCAGGTCCAGCACTCGGGACGGGGCTCATGGTGCGGACGCGTCATCGGACTGGCTGGTGGCGTCACCTGAACTATGTTTTCTCAGCCGGGGGGAGAGCATCCACCCGGTGATCAGCAGCAGGAATGCGCTTGGCAGTGTCGCATCTGAGACCCTGAACTGGTTGCTCTCGGTGACGATGTATCCCGAGTCGCATACGGCCGAGACCAGACAGGTGTAGGTCCCATCCGGGAATCCGTCCCTCAGCTTGATGGTGCTGAAGATCCAGGGATTTGTGGATGGGAAATCCTCATCGATGCTCATCAGATGGGTCTCGTTCCTTATCGATTCGCCGTCCGGATAGATCCAAGCTACGTGAACCCATTTGTTGTCGTAGGGGTGATTCTGGTCTTGGGACCTCCCGGCCGGGTCGAACTCGACGTTGAGAGATATATTGGCCGGGATGCCGAGGACAGGTGGGGAGAGCGGGGGGCCCATCATCGACCTGGATAGGTAGCCATCTATCGGATCGTCGATCTGGAAACTCAGGTTCCCCGCCAGCATATGGAGGGAATCGTCCCTCGGCACAAAGACGAGGGAGTACAGACCCTCGAAGTCCTCCTCGCTTTCGATCAGTCTGGGGGGGACATGCCATTTCCGGGAGTGAACCCTGACGTTGCAGGGCGACCCGCATGCGCTGTAATTCCATTCAGTTCTTCCCACATCCCCCAGATAATGCGTTGAATTCCAGATCTGGATATCGAGGCCGGAGCAGAGGTAGGGGTTGTCGACGACGCAGGGCGTGATCTCGGCCACGTACGAGACCTTGAAGCTGCTTGGATCGAACCACTGCCCGGTGGTGGTGGACACGCTGAAGGTGGTCCTGACGGGTCGCCCCGAGGGCCCGTATCCCAATGCGAATGGCTCCACACAGAGATCGTCGATATGGGCGACATAGTGAGCTCCCCCAGTGAGTTCCACGTAGAGGGAGTCTATCTCCTCCGGCATCAGCCCGGGTAGGGCACGACTGCCGATCCTGGTGTTGTCTATGTAGAGGGAACTGCTGGAACCATCCTCGCCGAGATCCATGTAGATGTCCATTCCGAGCCAGCTCCCCTGATTGTAGGGAACGCCGAGGTATAGCTCCTCCATCCTGTCGCTTCTTCCCAGCTCGACGAGGGGGATCCCGGAACCAGTATCCAGACCCAGGGAGAACGCCAGGGGGACGGTTTCGTTGGATTTCAGTATCTCCTTTACCCTGGCCCTGAAGGAGATGTGAAGATGCTCGGAGCTCAGGTTGACTGGACGAACGAGTCTGGCCGGCTGATCGATGTAGCTCGTGATCCTGAGGGCCCTGTTTCTCCCCTCGAAGGTCAGCTCCTCCACCCACTGGGCTGACTCCGAGTAGCCCGTTTCTTCCAGAATCCAGTTCTCGGGCACCGAGCCAACTGGCCAGAGAGAGAAGTTGTCAAGCGTCACCGGCGCCTCGAAGCCGCCGCAGACGTGGAACTCCTCCGTCTTCCGGTGGTCTCCGGCTCCCGCGGTTACCCTGTAGGCCCGCGTCTCGGGGGGGAAGGTCGAGAGATTCACATTCACAGTCGACCTGGCGACAAGCGTGTTCGATCCGATGTAGGTGAAGCGTTCGTACTTCTTGAGGACGGTTACCCCCTCGTGAGTCTTCCAGTCGAACACCGCCCCCGGGTAGGGCATCATGGTCCCGTCCGAGATGAAGAGGACCAACTCGGCGGTTATGCTGGTGGTGGCATCGTATCCACAGATGAAGAACGGGTTGGGCCTCTCCTCCTGATCCCTGACATCGAGGCTCGATTCCTGGATATCGCCGGAGATCCCGTTCTGCCCCGTTCCGCCGATGATGGCCGTCAACACGATTAGGATTGCCACCAAAAGGCCTGAGGCGACCTGGGCACCGTGGCAAACCGTTCTAGTCATGGGGTTCACCCTTGGAGCGGATTCGCGTCGGGAGGAAGGGCAGTATCAGGGAGAGGGCGATCAACGGCAGGCAGTTCTCGAACACGACCGCGAAGGAGGAGTATCGAGCATCCCGGGTGGGATCGTAGCGGTGATCCGAGTCCATGTCGAGAACCAGGTCATACCTCCCCGGCTTCCATCCGTCATCCGCCGATAGGATCGCCGAGGATCTGCCATCGGTGACGATTGGAGAACCCGCTAGGTGCAAATCGGCCAGGGAGCTGCCGGGCGAGTAGGACCCGGTCGGTATCATGTAGATGATCATCTCGTATCCACCAGGCGCGTCGACGGTTGCGTGGATATCCTCTGAGGAGTGGAAGACGTTTCGACCGTTGCCATCGCCTCCCGACGGCCAGATCGATATGTCTCTGGAGTCCAGGACCTCGACCGAAGAGTATTCGGTAGAGGACTCGCCGTCGTTGTCGGTCACCGTCAGGGCGACCGTATATCGTCCGCGGTCTCGATAGGTGTGATTTGTTCTGGGTCCAGACGAGTTGGAACCATCCCCAAGCTGCCAGAGGTAGCTCTCCACCGAGCCGTCACCATCGCTGCTGCCGGAGCCATCGAGGGTCAGTGGCAGCCCGATGACGGCATCGTATGGCCCCCCGGCCGCGGCTTGGGGGGGCGAGTTCGGGGGCAGTACCTCGATCCTGCCGGATGCGAGATCGTTATCGTTTGGGTTGGCCTCCCAGGGAATTGGCTGGGTCCTGACCCTTATCCGCCGGAGGCCGGGTTCCACTCCGGTAGTATTCCAATCCAGGATGATCGGGTTGGCCATGCCCGGGCCCAAGGTGAGCATATCGACCAACACGATGTCCTCCCCCCAGATCAGCTCTATGCCGAAGGACACGGTGCGCTGACCCGAGTTCCGGACCACCGTCTCCAGGTGTACCGAACCACCGCTCTTGACCTCCCTCCTGTCAGGCGACATCGACAGGATCGCTATCTCGGGCCGAGAGAGAATTCGAACCATGGGCCCGTCGATCCTGTTATCCTCGGTATCGAGCTCGCCATGGAGGGGCGAGGTCTCGGCGATCAGCCGGCTGTTCCGGGGTGCGGTTGACGAGGTATCCCAGTGATGGGAGATGAGCCTGCTTCCGTGGCCGGGAAGACCGTCGACTCCAATCGAGGCGATGAGGTCTTCCCCGTGGCGGAGCAGGACCTGAAGGTCCTCTCTGTGGGGGCCTAGGTTATCGACAGAGACCCTGAGGGTTATGGTGGTGCCGCTTATGGCCGCCGTTCGGTTGCAGGTCAGGGAGCTGATGCGGATGTTTGGCCTGGGCCTGCACTGGAAACTCTGCGCTGATAGGACGTCATTGGAGTCGATGACGAGGTTTGAGTTGTAGTCGGCCCAGAGTCGGCAGGTCCCGGTTCTGGATGAGTTACGCAGGATCGGAGATAGGAAGTCGCCGCCAGGCCCGGGCTCCAGATCGATTGTATCCACGATGGACTGATCCTCCGAATCGAGTATGCGCAAGCTAACTGGCCCAGGGTAGGGAAACCCGGTTCCGGCGCAGTAGGCAGACTGGTCCGGGAAGAAGGTCCACTGTGGATCTCCACCTGGGCCGCAGGGGTAGAGGGAGGGAGAGGGCGGGCCCGATCCGTACCAGAAGTAGGCGGTCGAGGATGGCGATCCGGAGTAGTCGGCCTCGCATCTCACGGTCAGCCTGTGGTAGTCGTCATCAGCCCCGCCCTGAGCCGGTATCTCCGCGTCCAGTGTTCCCGAGGGGTTGGTGTTCTCCAGTGCCAGTTGAGATTCATCCCAGAGCACGCTGACCGGGGTACCTGGGGGGAACCCGCCGGCGGATAGGGCTATCCTTGACCCGCCGGGACCGTGTCGTGGGGTGATGTTGAGGTATGGTCTCCACGGGGACACCTCAATCTCCAGGATCGCGGCTGATAGCCCCGGGAAGGAAACCGATACGTTCAGGGTGTGGCTTCCGAGAGAGATGTTCTTGGCCAGGAAGAGGTATACCTGTATCTCGCCCTCGGGAGATGTCACGCCGGCGCCGAGGGATACGCCATCTAGGCTGACCTCGAAGGATCTATCCCTCGGGTAGCCATCCCCGGTCAGCATGAGGAGCTCACCGGGTCGAGGATCGAGCGGGGTTGGGCTGATATTGGGTGACCACTCTGCTATGCTGATCTGGGCTGCGGACCTGGGCGGTCCGGAGAACTCGGGCACGATCAGCTCCAGGGTGTATTCTCCGATTTCCAGGCTGATCGGAAGGTCGAGCGACAATGAGACCTCACCGCTCGGTCCGGCGTTCGATTCCAGGATGCTGGTTCCGTTCATATTGACCTCGTAGTTCGAGTTCGGGGGCAGACCGGATGCGGTGATCTCGATCCAGCCCCCTGGATGAAGGCTCCCTCCCCGCAGCTCGGTCTGTACCGGCCAGCCTGCGATCACCAGCGGCTGGCTGCCCATGGTGGGCCCGGCATACGCCGGTGCATCGGCGATGAGCAGGTGGCTTCCCAGGGGAAAGTCCTCCGGAATCGCGCACTCCAGGGTGAACTGGCCCTTTCGACCCGTCACCGCCTCGCCAATCGGCTCCGAGTTCAGGCGGATCTCTACCAGTGAGTTGGCGGGATATCCGAACCCATCAACCCTGATACGGGATCCGGGGTAGGTGTTCTCCGCGGTTACGACGACGGTGACATTGAAGGGGAGGATGTCGATCATGGCCCTTCCGCACGGGGGACCTCCGTACTCGGTCGCGTTGGCAGAGAGGAGGTGTGGCCCCGGGGAGAAGGCCGACTCCATGGTCCATAAACGATGATTGAAGGTGCCGTTCTCGTCCGTTTCCCCCTCGTGGATCTTCGATCCATCGAGATATAGCTCGAAACGGGAGAGCGCCGGGTAGCGGGACCCGTTGACTTGGAGCCATTCCCCCTGATGAAGCTCGGGGGGATACGCGTTCAGCTCCACGGACCAGGGGTCTAGGTCGACCTGGGTCCATGCGAGGGGCGGTCCGGATATCTGTGTTGCCACAGCCGTCAGGTTGTAGGTGCCGAGTTCCGCCTCTTTCGGAAAGGCGTACCGGACCGAGAAGTTGCCGAAACCGGATACGGCCCCCTGAGCTACGGGGGTCGAGTTGACGTCGAACTGGCCAACGTATATGGAGTAGGATTCATTCTTTGGGAAACCCCAGCCCACCATCGTTACGGCCGATCCACCGGGTATGGTCGAATTCGGGCTGACATCGAGCTCGGCCGGCCACTGGTCGGTTACGAAGTCGCAGGCCGAGAGCACCTCCCCGCACAGAACCCTGATGGTATGCTCCCCGGGAGGAAGGTCCCTGGGCAGCTGTCTGCCGCTCTTCGAGAATCCGCTGCCGTAACAGGTGCCATTGTACCACGAGGTGTCGTCGATGTATATCTCGTACCGGGATTTGGAGGGAATGCCGGTTGACGGCTGCCCGGTTGCGGTGACGTTGACCCTTGAACTCGCCCGAAGTGGCCCCCCGGGGGCGAATGGAGATATGCTGACCGTCGAATCGGATGGCAGTTCGAAGAAGATCCAGGGCAGATCGGGGTTGCCCTCTGGGCTCCGCCAGGACGATCCGCCAGCAATACCTGTGAGGTTGAGCCTGACCTGGTACGTGCCGGAGTACCTGTCCGGGTCAAAGGTCGCGGTGAATACGTAGTAGATGTAGCCCTTGTGATACTCGCCTGAGGAGCCTTCGATACTGTTGATCCAGAAAGGCAACACGGTCTCGTTGCTGAGGTTCCTTATCCGTGAAAACCAACCCCTGGTCTCCGGGTGAGCCAAGAGCGACCCGTTCTCATCGAACCGGAGAACGGTCTCGGAGTTGCGGTACATGATGAGGGTCAGGTTGATCGAGTCAACGGGGTCAGGGCTCCTGATCACATAGGCGATATCGAGTTTCGATGACGGGGAGCTGAGGGCGAGGGACTGGGTGGAGTTGAGGCTGAGCCAGTCGGTCGTCCCATGTTCACGGAGCCAGATCCTCTCCGCCTCGTAGTGATCGACCGGCAGGTCAAGCCCCCGAACCGGCGCGTTGACTGTGAATAACGCAAAAAAGATGGCCACAATCAACAGATAATGTGCCCTAATCCACATTATGTCGAGATAATGCCAATGAAGATTTATATCAAACGGGAAGCCGGGCCCGGGAACTGAAGAAAATCACAGACGGGCCCGGTGCTACTAGAGCCCGCCTCTCCTTCGCTTGAACAGCTTCCTGAACCCATCGGCTATCCTGCCGAACACCGAGGGTCCTTCCTCAACGCCCGAACGCGGTTTCTCCGGAACCTTGGGCCTCCTGGGCATCTCCCTAGTGGACGGCCTCGGAACAAGCGGCTTGGCCTTCTCGGGTGGTTTCTCCGGCGGCTTCTTCGGGGGTCTCTGTGGGGGCCTTCTTTCCGGCTTGGCTGGCCTCTTGGACGGCTTCGGCGGTCCCTTCCTTGCGGGTGGGGCGCGTTTCGGCGGCTTCCTGCTCCGCTCGGGACGTGGTGTTCTGCGTTCCTCCGCCGCACCTGGCGGTGGAATCTCGAGTGGTCTGGGCACGAGGGGCTTCTCTCTCTCCTCCCTGGAGGGGAGCTCGACACCCGGGATGGCCGGGATACGACCGCTGACGACGGCATAGGCCATGCCGATCAAGGCGCCGGCCAGCACAACCTTCAGAATCAGGCTCCACGGGATCTTGCTGGGGGGAGGCTCAAACTGAACTGTGTAGGGCTCGTTGGACGGCGAGCTATCACCGATACACAGGATCCGTTTGCCATCCCTCTCCTCCTCCCACCACTGGTCCTCGGGCAGGACCTCGCCGTCGGGCCTGGCGATGAACAGGATCGTCTTGTTGGTCTCGACCACGACCTCGGAGTATCCCCATCCGGTAGTCCTCTGCAGGCGGAGCGTCGCGGTGAAGTTTGCCTCCTTGGTCATATTCTCCACGAACTCCGCTTGCACGAACTCGACGGGAACCGTGGAGTCCTGTGATTGAATGTGGAGGTTCATACCGCCGGATTCCTGTGAACCGATCAAAACCCGCTGGTCATCTATGATCCAGACCGGGACGCTCGCGGTCGCGCTGTGATTGAGAACATCGTAGCAGAGGAAGGTCACATTGGCGTGCCCTGTGGTGGAATTCAGATCCGGCTCCCAGCTGCATGTTCCACCATCGCACGTCTTGGCGATGGATTCGTTGACATAGATCTCAACCCTGTCTATCCCGTTGGCATCCCCTGCCTCTGCCTGTATCAGGAAGCTGCCGTCAGGGAATAGGAGATCGATAGTCGGATCGGTGTTGTCCACGATGAAGGTAGACCTGTGCGTGGCCACGTTCTGCGACCGGTCAACCGTCTCTATCTCGGAGGTGTAGTTGCCATCTGCAAGGGTGGAGTTCAACGTGAACTGCCCGCCGAAGATGCCGTCCCCCGGCCTGGAATCGCCGCTCTGTCCATCGTCGAGGAGGTCCATTTCTAGGTGGACTACCTCATCCGACATGTTCGAGACCAGCCTGAAGACAACCCGGGAAACTCCGGACAGGCCGTCATCGCAATACACGACCACCTGTATCGAATCGTTGGCCTCGGCGATGCTCGGGTCGGCCTCGAACTCCGAGATCGACGGCAAGGTGTTATCCACGATCATAGGACCGTAGTCGGTGACTGCCTCCCTTCCCGCGAGGTCGTATGCCCGTACGGTCAGGGTGTAGGTGCCTTCGTCCTCCGAACTGCCAACGGTGCCTGACCATATGTCGGCGCGGGTTCGGTTGAGCTGCACCCCGTCAAAGGAGAGGTTCCCGATGGCGTAGTTGTCCACCGCCTCCACGGTCACGTTGAACGTGGGGTCAAATCGGGATGTGTAGTCACGCGAGGTGGTCACCGAGAGTATCGTGGGGTCGGTCTCGTCCACGCAGAGCGGGCCATCCACGGCAACGGAGTTGTTTGCGAGGTCGGTTGCGGTGACTACCAGGGTCTTGTTTCCCTCGGTTGCGGATGGAATCTGGAAGATCGCCCCGTAGAGGCCATCGCCCTGATCCGCGTCACCGCTTTGTCCGTCGTCCTTCAGGGTGTAGTTATGGCCGTCGAGCTCCACAATCGCCCTACGGACCCCCGTGAAGTCGGTCATGTTTGCGGTGATCCTCAGCTCGTCCCCGATCTTCAGGAAGGTCCTGGACTTGGTGATCTCGATTATCTCGACCGGGGTGTTGTCGACCTGTACCTGGATCGCTCCCGCGGTCCAGAGGTAGCCATCGGTAACGTTGATATCGATCACATACCAGCCGTCCGGGTCCAGCGTCGTGGTCCAGGCGTATGTGCCCGTCGTTGACACCGGGTCCCCGTCTATCTCCATCCTTATCTGCACCGGATCGGCCTCGGGATCCTCCGCCGTGATAACCAGCTCCTCGATTCCCGCCAATATGGAACCGTTTCCAGGATCGGTCGCCGCGATGATCGGGCCGGAGTTTGGCGTGGAGTGAATCATTATCTCCGATACCTCCGTGTCGTAGCTGTCGGATAGCTCGAACTTGACCTCGTACTGGGCACCCAGTTCGCCCACGATCTTGACCCTATCAGAAACCGGGAAGGACTTCCAGATGGTCCTGTTGACCTTTCTGTACCGGCAGGTCGGGAACAGCCTATCGTCGTCCGCATCCCAGCCGTCAATCTCGACGAAGAACTCGTGGGTGCCGTTCACATCCTCTATGGTGACCGAGTCTATGGTCGGAACCCGGTTGGGCAGATGGGTCTGCCTGGTTTCGGAGAGACTCTCGGCTCCATACTGATCCCTCACCAGTATCCTCAACTCGATCTCCTGGTTTGGCCTGTAACCATTCGCGATCGTAATGGTGTACCTGGCCTGGTTGCCAACCCTTACCATGCCGATTTCCTTCCAGGAGCCCGTGCCCGCCCCCCTGTGCTGTAGGTACGCGCTCATGGTGTCCCCCTCGAGGTCAGACACGGTCGCGGATACCTCAAGCTGGTGCCCGTCCCTCGCGAGGAGACTCGGCCTGGAGGTCTCGGGCGCGGCGTTAGGCAGGGTCAGATCGAAGACGCTTGATGTACGTGAAGCGCCGTAGTTGTCGCTCGCGATGATCCTGTACTCAATCGTTGTGTCGGCAGCGTAACCATCTTCGACGCTCAGGGTAGCGGACGCCTCGGTTCCGGACCGGGGCATCGATTTGGCGTCCCAGTCTCCCTCTCCGGCCGCCCTATGCTCGAGAAGGACTTGGAGTATCGAATCCCCCTCAGGGTCCGATAGGGTGGCGCTGACGGTTGCAAGGTGCTCCCCTACCGTTTCGGCGGTATCTATGTCCTCGAAGACCGGGGGCTGGTTTGGTATCCTGGTGGTGTGTATCGCCGATGTGGAGACGGCTCCGTACTCGTCCTCAACCTCGGCCTTGTACTCCACCGTGTGTATCGGCTGGTACCCATCCTCGCTGGTGACGGTTGCCGTCGCGATACCGGAGACGATCTCCATCGTCCTCACCGCCCAGGTCGCGGTCCCGTAGATCCTGTGTACCAGCTTGGCGGAGACGATCGAGTCCCCGTCAACGTCGCTCACCGGGAAGTTGATGGTGAGGGAGTGGGCGGAGGGGCCACCGCCGGTGGTCGGCTCGCCTATGGTTGGGGCTTCATTTCCCAGTTCGGCGGTTTGGACGGAGGTCTCGGCTTCAGTACCGAACTCATCGGCAGCCAGTATCTTGTACTCGACGACCGCCTCGATGGCGATCCCGTCCGATGGACCGATCACCGCCGAGTAGTATCCGCCTGTGAGGGTCATCTCCTTGTCCGACCAGCTCTCTCCGGATTCCCGGTAGTACAGGACCACGCTATCTATCTCGTCCTCATCAGGCTCAGTCACCGTGGCACTGATCTCCAGGGTGTGGCCAGCGCCGGGGCTCTCCTGTATCTCGTCTATCTCCGGCGGGTTGTTTGTGATGGTCGCCGTGGTGATTGCCGATGACGTGCTGCTCCAGGAATCCGATGCCACTACCTGAACCTGGATGAGTTCGCCGGCGGAGTAGCCGTCGTCGGTCGATATCTCGGCCGATGCGCTGCTTGCTCCCACCGTCATCGGCTTCGAGTTCCAGGATGGGGCACCGTATCTCCTGTGGCGCAGGGTGGCGGCTACCGTATCGCCGTTCTGGTCGCTTACCGTTGCGGTAACCGTAAGCGCGCGTCCCGATTCGGTTACGGTGGGCGTGCCCACGGAGGGAGGGCTGTTCGGGACCGCGTGGGAGGAGGTGGATGTGGTGTAGGTGGCGCCTGGGCTATCCTCGGCGACGACGTAGAACTCGACGGTCTGTCCGACCGAGTAGTCGGATGTCGAGATCGTCGCCTGGTACGTACCGGGGGCGCTGCCGGACATGCTCCTCGTGGACCAGCTGCTCGTGCCCTGCCTTCTGTGGTAGAGTGTCGCGGTCACGTCGTCGCCGTCCGGGTCCGATATGGTGGACCTGACACGGAAGGAGTGGGTTCCTGATATGTCGGAGGTGGAGGGTGTCGAGGCGGTGGGCGGTCGGTTGTGAACGACCTCGACCTTGACGCTGTCGGAAATCCAGTCCTCCCCATCGGTGGCGTTGCCTATGATCATATACCAACCCTCGGGGGAGGATAGGGTAGGCCAGTCGTAGCTGCTACCTGGAAACACGGTTCGGTTATCGGTATTCGTGAGGTCAACCAGCGTTATGTAGTAGGTGACATCGTCGCCGTCGGGGTCCGAACCGGAGACGGCGATGGTCGTGGTGCCGGTTACCGTTGATCCGTTCTGGGGAGCGTCAATCTGTACGGTTGGGGGCTGATTGGTGACGGTTATGTCCACGCCGATGTTGATGTTCGACCCCACGTCTGGATCCACGACGATATTCCCACTGATCTGTCCGCTCAGTGTGGTATTCGCCCACGCCCTGAATGTGCGGGACGTGTCGGGCGGCAGGAAGAAGGAGGATGCCCAGGAGTCGAGTATGGTGACCTTTGATATCGATTCCGAGACCGAAACCTGGACGCCCTGGTTGCCGTTGTTGGCAACGTTGAACGACTCCGTTGATCCTGCCGGGTTCCGGTAGGTTACCTCGTCCCAGGTGTCCGGGTCGACGTCGACATCCGGGGAGAGGGTGTCGCGTACCTTCATGCTCACGGGGATGCTCAACACCCCACCCGTGGCGGAGTCGATAACGATCTGACCCGAGTAGTCCCCGGGAGTATCGGTGTCCACATCGGTGACGATTATGCCGGTCCCGGAGGCGGGAATCGATATAGAGAATCCGGAGGAGTTACCTCCGAAGGAGAGGAAGTCGGGGTGTGTTACCGTCGCGGAATGTCCGGTGGAATCGGCGTTTGAGATGGCGAATACCTTGTCGGGTATGTCCTGCCCCGTCTGCACATAGCCGTAGTCACCTATGGTCCAGGATGTGGGGTCAACGCTGAGGTAGGATGAACTGAGGGTGAATGTCGTCTGGTCGGATTCACCGAAGGAGTACACGTTAACGGTATAGGTGCCGGTGGGAGCATTCCCCGGAGTGGAGAAGGTGATGTCGTAGTAGCCGTCCGAATCGGTTGTTGCCGATGTGAGCAGGAAGAGGTTCCCGCTCGGATTCAGGATCTTGATGCTAACAAGGGCACCTCCGATGCCGAAGCCGCCGTAGTCCAGTGTCCCGTCTACCTGTACTGGCTGGGTTGGATAGTATGTCCCGCCATCCGGCATATCGACTGTCAGAGAGTACGACTGTGCCAGAACGGGTGACGCAAGCCCCGCGCACAGGATCAGCGCGACGCCGATTGCCCAAGAAGTCCGATTGATCTTCAATTTCCACACCCTTTGGTTTCACCCGAACCTCAGCTGCTTGGTTCAACCCAGAAGGTATGCGTGTAGGGGTCGTTCAGGACCAGGGCGCCTGCAGAGACTTCTTCATAGATATACACCGTGGCATCGTACTTGGTGTCGCTGTCGATGGGAAGTCCGAGCCACCAGCCGGGCCACATCTCTATCTCCTCTCCGCCATCCAGCGTGACCTCCCAGAGTATGAAGCCATACGCCTGGGTCGGGGATCCCGTGGAGTCAACGACATTGACGGCGGGGTAGAAGGTGACCGGAGAGCCCCACTCGTTCTTGAGCACCAGCTTGAGGTTCATGAAGTCCCCCTCGGTGAACCTGTCCGACGGGTCCAGGTATGTGATGTCGGCGATGTCGTTCCTGACCCAGCTTGTCACCGACTCCACCGAGATCGGGTAGTGAACGTTGACCGTCTTGCTGAGCACGTTGTTCATCACATCCGACTCGTTGGTGAAGTTGGCGTTCTGGATCTTGGCCACGAGTTGGAACTGTCCCTCCCCGGGGTGAACCGTGCGATCCCACTCGAAGACTACGTCCACCGCCTCTCCGGGGGCCATGTCGAAGCTGTCCGCCGACAACGGGTCGCAGAGAACGCCGTCGATGGTCAGATTCGTTGATACCCCCAGTTCGTTCCACTGTCCCAGATTCCTGAACTCCACGGTGACCGGGGGCACGTAGTTTGGGTTGAGGTCGTCATCGATCTTGATCTCGTACACCGCGAGGTCCTGGGCCGGCTCGCTGATGTTCGCGGTGCAGAGCAGGTTCATCTTCGGCTCGTCGGGGTCGTTGGTCTCGATGATCACGTTACCGGTGAATATCCCCTTCTCGCTCGTGTCGAAGATCGCCCTGAAGCTCTTGGATGACCCCACGGGGATCGAGAACGACGATGTGTCGTTCACGGTGATCTTGCCCTGATCGCTGCAGCTCCCGGTGAGGGTTACCTCCCCTGTGTTGGTCAGCTTGAAGTCCTTGAACGCCAGGCTCCCCTTGGAGATGTTCCCGTAGGTCCAGTTGTGGTTGTCGAGAACGAGGTCCGGGTCGTTACCGTAGGTATCGGCTCCAAATATTCCGGACCTTCTGAAGTCGTTCTTGAATGTAGGCCAACCGGTCGCGGATGCAGATGTCGTTGTGCTGATGCGATATAGACGTGAATCCTGATCGAACTTGTGCCACATGAAGTATACGATATCCAGCAGGCCGTTGTTGTTTGAATCGAAGACGACGGGCGAGTTGCCGTTGTCGACCCAGTTTGGGCCTGGGCATCGTGAGTATATCTCCCCGCTCCAGTCGAAGACCCGAATGTGGGAATCTACACAAATCACCTCTGGCACTCCATCACCGTCGGTATCGGCTATGGCGGGGGTCGAGATCCTGTTGGTTCCTGAAGGATCCGCTGCCCACGAGGTCTGGCTCCCATCCCACTCGATGGCCACAACTGAGGTGCCTACGCCCGCAACTATGATCTCGAGATATCCGTCATCGTTGACGTCAGCGGCAACAGGCGAGGCCTTGACTATCAGTCCGGTGGAGATGGTCTTCTCTATCGTTCCGTCGCTACCCGAGAGATAGCATACCCGGCCATCATCGGTCACTGCTACGACCTCCATTTCCCCATCGGCGTCAAAGTCGCCCATTATAGGCGAGGACCAGGCGGGGTCGGGAAGGCTCCTCTGCCATTCGATATTTCCTTTCGGATCGACGGCGTATACCCTCTTGTTCGTCTCTCCCATGATCACTATCTCTGGGGATCCGTCGTTATCCACATCGCCTATTACCGGCGCTGCCTTTGGGCTACCCCCCAGGACCGTCGTCGTATTGATCGATCCATCCTCTGCGTTGACGATGATCAACCTGTCGTCGCCCGAGAAACTTGTGTGACCGAATACCACCTCGTAGTTGCCATCATCGTCGAAATCAAAAAGTGCGGGGCAACCCAACTGGTCGTACGTCCCGAATCCTCCTCTATTCCACACGTCGGATCCGGTGCGTGAGAGGCAGCGGAGGTTGTTGGCAGGCGTTACCGTTATTATCTCCAACTCGGAATCCCCCGCCACGTCCACGGCGATGGAGCCGTATCTCTCGTCCGCTATCCAGTTTTCCCTGTCGTCATCTCTGAGTATCTCGGTGCCGGCTGCAGTATCATATAGATAGTAGCCTGCGAATATCTGCGGCGTTCTGGGCATGAGCCGGAAGTCTATCTCGGTTCGTCCGATGAGGACTGTGGGGTTTCCTCCCGCCGTCACGGACCATGATTCTATCATCGAGGGATCGGATAGAGCGGCGGAGAGCCTGATGAAGGCCGGGGGCAAAAATCCTGCCAGAAACAGACATGCTACAAATAGTGCAACTAGAGGGGATTTAGTTCTCATGCGCGGTCACTTCCAAGGGAATCCCGCGGAATAGGATTCCCAGCAAGGGGCTTGCGCGACTTGAGCCAATCGTTCTATTATATGTTTTGCTGAAATTTTTGAACGAGACGAACAGCTTAGCTCAAATCCGAAAGTGTTACAGGCCCAGAATCAGGAATCGGTTTTTCGGGCTCCAATTCCCGAAAAGAGGGATCTCCTCCATCCTTGACTTGATATCAACGATGAGAGACCGACCAAGGTCAAAAGATTTATAAAGATTCCAAAGGTGCCCAAGTTTAATTCTTTTTTTCTAGGGCGAAAAAACAAAAGGAGGATAAAAAATTGTACAAAAAGGGACTTTCAGCAGCGACTATCGGACTATTTCTAGCAAGCATACTGGCAATCATTAACCCAGCAGCAGCAGTTACTCCGCCACCGGAAAACTACGAGCTTCAAGAGTACGCATGGCTCAAGGAGGAAGGAGTCGGGGCAGACACATGGGCGATGTACAACAACACGGGATGGAACAGGCTGAACTGCAGCTACAAGTTCTCCAAGGTCAATATGGCCTATGTCGTGAGAGATGCCGCAGCAGCAGGCTACATCAACGCTACGTTCATCGTCTACCGCAACATCAGCGCAGCCAACGGCTTCTACATGAACGGAACCCTGTTCGACGGATCGACACCGGTGTGGAACCGGACGGTAGAGACGACCTTCACCCAGAGTGCTGGCCTGTACACCTACCACCTGTTCATCACCACATTCGATCCGATGGGGCAACCTGGTATCTACCAGGTGCGGATAAACGAGACCGGCCCAGGTTCAGGTTCTTCCTGGACCGACCCGGCTGGAACCGTTGTGGAGTGGATGTTCTTCCACATCCCAACCGCCGCTCCGGACGTTATGGTGACCGATCAGCTTGGCAGAGGACAGCCTTTCTATCTCGATGGCGACTCACCGTCCACGATCTTCAACGCCACGATGCTCGTCGATCCTCCGGGGAATGATACCGGAGCAACGACGGCCATCTTCGAGTGGTTGAACCCCGACGGTACTCTCATCGAGCAGGACACTGGACCCATCTATTACATACCCGGCGAGGGCTGGGCGGCTCAGAACGTGATAGCCGCCAACACGACGGCATTCCCGTTCAACGCCACCGATGCCTACACGGTTCGTGTGACGATGGGCTCCTATGTCAGGGCTGGCACCTTCTATGTGCTATCCACCCAGTGGATCGCGGTCGACATCGACGTAGAGCCGCTCTATGACCAGTGGTTCGACCCCAGCAGCTTCAAGGTTACGTTCACCGCCCAGGTTAACACTGGCGTGGACGACAACCCGTACCAGGATGTGTACAACCTTACCCTGCAGTTCTGGAACATGACCCACTATCAGGGTTCATCTCTATCATGGGTAGGTAACCCACTTCCGTACGATGGAATGCTGGCGAACATGAGCTGGAATATCACCGGATATCCGGTGGTTGACGGCAGCAGTTATACCTACGTCAAGACGGTCATGATCCCGACGAGCTGGATAAGCACAGACCCAGAGGGACTTGACGAGTTCTTCGGCTGGTACAAGATCAAGTCGATACCGACCATTGACCCGATGATGTTCCCGGCCACCCAGGCCGAGAAGGCGTTCTACGTGGACGACCCGATCGAGGGGTACATATCCATAGAGAAGGCTTCCACGACCGCCTACAGCGTCTTCGAGCAGAAGACGGCTACCATATGGGTTAACGCTGAGTTCGACCCGACCTACCTTAGGACACGTCAGAACGACAACGCCGAGTACGACGACAAGGATGTCAATATCAGCTGGTACTGGCAGACCCATCCCAATACTGTGGCCTATGTGCCGAACCCCAACGATCAGACGACCATGACCCAGAACTCATGGCCATCTGAGCAATTCTGGGCGTTCAGCACCGAGGAGATCAACGGATCTCTGCCCTGGCCCATTGGGACCTACGAGGTCATCGTCAACGCAACGGCTGACAGCGGATACATCGTCAGGGAGCTCATAACCTACAACGTCGTATACAAGACCATGTATCTCGAGATATGGCCTAAGTGGATGGAGGATCCGTACGCTCCGTGCATGAAGAAGTCCATTGTGGGCAAGACCTACTATCTTGACGAGGACGAGAACCAGGTCCCCGTCGACTGGGGCTTCTATGTGTACAAGATTGTTGACCCCAACGGTGTGGTCTACTCCGAGCCCCTCAACGGTTTCGACATGTGGGGCGAGGGTTGTATGAATCCATTCCCGTGGACCTTCACCGAGACGACTATGTCCGGTGAGGAGGCCTTGGGCGCCGTTTGGGACGAGCTACCTTCTGATGCCGAGCCGGGTACGTGGACTGTCTATGCCATGGTACTCTACGCCGACTGGCAGGATGACGATGTCCAGGCTGTCGACATGTACAGCTACCAGGGCCCCTCGACCTGCACCTTTGAGGTTGCGGGCGAGGATGTGCACCTGATGATTGACGACATCCTAATGGCGATCGAGGACGGCAACGAGGTCACTTGGGAGATGCTCAACGAGGTACTCGGGCACCTGAGCGATCTCGGTGAGGACGTCGATGGCATCGCGATCCATCTCGACGAGATGGAGACCGACGTTATGGCGAAGCTCACCTCGATCGAGGACTACGCCAAGGAGATCAAGGCACTGACATCGCGGCTAGACAGATGGCGGACGGACTGGGCGGAAGAGGTTGCCGACCACTTCACCGCCGTCATGCAGCAGCTACAGACCGTCAACAACGACATCAACAACAACATCAACTCCAAGAACAACCTGGCCGCCGAGAGGGCGCAGTCTTTGAGCACGGAGATAACCGCCGCGAGGGCAGCTATATCCAGCTCGATCGTCGACTCGGTAAGCCAGATCATCAACAAGCTTGATACAGTCAACGCAGGGCTCAGCGACAAGCTTACCAACGTCTTGAACGCGGTCTACTCCGAGGTTGGTGGACTGGACGACTCGATGAAGGCCGAACTCTCGGCACAGATCGAGTACGCCATCTCCAGTATGAGAGAGAAGGTCGACCAGAGCCACGCAGGGCTAAGCTCGAAGATCGCCTCCGCCGCCGATGGTCTGCATGCCAAGTTCTCGGGCGTCATGTCCGAGATAGGCTATGTGGGCGAGAAGGTGGACGCGGTGCACGAGAAGCTCGGTGGTGTGGAGCAGAACGTCAAGGACGAGGTCAGCGCCGTTGATGCTTCGGTGGGTACCAAGCTGCTTGTGGCTATCATACTGATAGTCATAGTGTTGATACTCTGCCTGCTTCCGATCGTCGCTCCCGGATTCAGAATGAAGGAATAGAACCAGCCTAGCGCAAAAGGATCAATTTCATTTTTTTCTCTTTTTTTCTTCCGGTTTTTCTGCAAACCGAGCCTATGCTTTATTCTAAATCTACAGGACGCTTTCTCTTCTCGGCCCCGGATCCTCGAGGAGGGAGTTAGACCGTGGTGTGGACGAGCTGGAAAGTATCATCGGGAAATTGAACCGCGCTGGCCTGTGGAGTCCTAGGTAAGGGGAGGGCGAGCGGCTTTTACAGGTTCCATTTCTATCTCGGCAGCTAGAACCGGGACCGGGATCTGCCATGAGGTGAGAACGCCTGGGTGAACCTCTCCGAAGATCCCGATGGGTTTTCCTCCCAGAATCACTGAGGCTACCCTTCCCTCTATGAAGCTCGGATCGGTTGTCTCCCGAAGCTGGATTTCAACCCCGAGGCTGTCCATTACTGCCTCTACAACACCCTTCATGGCGGTGAAGTTGAGCTTCGAATCCGCCCACGCGAAGCAGAGCCTTCTCCTCGTGAGGCACTCCTCGCCCTTCCTGAACACCACGTCGCCCGATTCGAACACCCTCTGGGGGTAGGCCACATGGGTATTTTTCCCCAGGAACTCGAGGAGCGAGGGGAGCATATCGGGCCTGAACACCGAGAAGGAGCTCGTGGTGGGGTTCTCAATCTCCACCAGCTCGAGGCGTCGGCTCCCCATCCTGTCGGTGACGTTCTCCCGGCTGGTCAGTATGAAGGTCATCACCTCCTGGAAAGACAGACCTATCATCAGTTCACGCACTGTGTCGGAGAAGTCCTCCAGCGGATCCGGCCTGCCGATTGTGGGTATGCTTGGCTCTATGGGCTCTATCCGGTCGTAGCCGTACATTATCGCTATCTCCTCAACAAGGTCGTTCTGGTGCATGATGTCGCCGCGGTAGCATGGAACGGCGACCTCGATGATGTCGCCAACCTCCTGGGCGCGGAACCGCGCCTTCCTGAGCAGTTCGGTCATCTCCTCCCTCTTGAGCTCGAGGCCCAGGACCCTGTTGCAGTGGTTGGGATCGAGAGCGGATGGTGACTCGGAGAAGTCCGGGGTCACCCGTGTTTCATCTTCGTACAGCAGCCTGACGCTCTCTATGCCCGCACCCCTGTCGGCCAGCGAAGTGGCGAGCACGTTGAGGCCCAGGGAGAGGGTATCGAAATCCATCCCCGTGGCCTCGACGAAGAGATTGCGGGTATCAGAGGTCACCCTGCCGAGGTAGTTGGAGTTGATTATCGGGGGCATCGAGAGGACGTGCCCGGTCGAGTCAAGAAGGAGGGGGTACCGGTCGAACTCGCTTAGTAGGTGCCCGAATTCACACCCCTTGGGGTGGTCGGTCAGGATCTGGGCCGGGGTCATCTCCCTTTCGCCATCGAGCGGCACGAAGGCGTTCTGCCCCGGATCGGTGAGGGTGTATGCTATGGGCGGTTCCACGAGGTCGAGGTCGTAGAAACCTATGGCCATCCTCCTCCTCCCGCGGCCGTAGGTGAGGTGGATCTTCTCCTGCAGATTCATGTAGGATACCAGGATCTCGTCGGTGAGCTCGACGTCCCTGGCACAGAAGGCGACCACGAAGGGCCTGACACCCGCAACCAGGGGATCGACCTTCATCTCTATCCCGGAGGGTCGGGATTCATATCGAGGGATGCCCTCCTCCAACCCCATGTAGCCCCTCAGGGTCCTGGCGAGGCCCTCTGTGGAGAGGAGGTCGATTCTGTTGCTGTCCTTGATCTCCAGCTTGATCTCGTCCCCATCCACGCCCTCTAGCTCGGCCTTGCACCCGAGGAACGCCGACCGCATCTCGTCCTCGTCGAGCGACCTGCCGAGCATGGAGAAGAGCTCGGATCTGGAGACGGTGGTCGACGGCATCTAGATCACCACCTCGCTGTTTCGAAGACATTCCAGGTCCTGGGAGAAGAGCTCGCGTATGTCGTTCAGTCCGAGGTTGAACATCGCCAGCCTGTCTATGCCAATGCCCCAGGCGATCACCGGGATGTGTACTCCGAAGGGGTTAGTGACCTCCTGCCTGAATATGCCGGCGCCGCCGAGCTCCACCCAGCCCTCCTGGTCCTCCGAGTAGGCCACGAGGTCAACCGAGGGTTCGGTGAAAGGGTAGTAGCTCGGGACGAAGGCGAAGTTCGATTCGTGTGCGATCTCGTCAGCGAACATCCTCAGAACCCCCAGCAGGTGCCGGAACGTCAGGTTCTCGTCGGCGATGATGCCCTCGCACTGGTTGAACTCGATCAGGTGGGTCCGGTCCAGGATGTCAGGCCGGAAGACCCGGGCAATGGAGAAGTACTTCTCCGGGGGATCGATCCCGGATGCGAGCGCCCGCACCGAGAGCGCCGTGCCCTGGGTCCGGCCAACCAGCGTTGCGGCTTCGGCCTCCGACCATTTGTAGCCCCAGCCCTTGGACCCGGTCTTCCACCCGTCTTCGTGGGTGGCCTTGACCCTGCCCACGTACTTCTCGTCCGGCAGTGCGCCGTGTGACGGTTTCCTTATCTTGAAGGTGTCGTGCACCTCTCTAGCGGGGTGATTCTGGGCCTGGAAAAGGGCGTCGAAGTTCCAGAAGGAGAGCTCCACCAGGGGCCCGGTGGTTTCCACGAAACCGAGGGAGATGAGCTTGCGCCGTATGCGATCGAGGAACCTCCTGTAGGGCTGTTTCTTGGCGATCACCGGTCGCGGTGCGGGTGCGTCTATGTCGAATGGTTTGAACTCGTGGCCCTTCCACGATCCGGAACCGATCATACCAGGGGTCAGGTCGACTATCCTCTCGTCCTCTGAGACACTTTCCGACCTCCGGCGGCCCTTCTTCGTCAGGGAGACGAATCTGACAATCTTCTCGGAGCCCTCGACCAGATCCCTCTCCAGCAGGGTATCCAGCTGATCCGGCTTCTTGCCCCGGTCCACGTCGGCAAGGGCCTCTTGGAGGGGCTTCTCTGCGTGTTCCCGTAACCCGCGGTCGGTGGGCCTCAGTACCCCGCGTTCTATGGAGATCAGTCCCCGGGACTTCGCCTGGCCGAGCGCCACGCTCGCGGTCTCCCGGTCCAGTTCGGACAGGGCTTCGGCCACCTCCATCTCCCCCTCGCGGGTGAGGCGGTCGAGGAGCTGATTCTCGGGCAGTCCTTTCTCCAGCGCTCTCCTTCCCCTCTCGGTTAGAATGTAGTCCTCGGTGTGCGCCTCCCTTACGGCCGCCAATCCCCTGTCCCGGAGAAGGGATATGCCGTAGTAGGCCGATTGTACGGGTATCGAGAGCGAATCCGCCACCTCGGCGATATCCCGCTCCCGACCGTCGGCCAGGGCCCGCAGCATCTCTACCTCGAGTCGGTGGTACTCGGTCAATTGTCTCACGACCCAGCGCTGTCTCGGGGATCCTAGCCGGTCAGGGAGATTATCGCCTCGGCGATATCCCCGTCAGCCTCCTGGAGGGCCTTGCGAGCCCTCTCCTTGGAGGTGTTCGCCTGATCGGCGACCAGTTCGACGTCCTCCTGCGAGATCGCCGGTATCTGGGCCGCCTCCTCTGCCGACTCCGCGGGCTCGGTGGTCTCCTCCCCAACCACCTGGTACATCTGCTGCCCCATGATCTTGGTCTTGGTTACCTGGGGATCGGTGATGACGATATCTCCCTGTTCCCTGAAGATGATCACCTTGCTGACGCCCTTTATCTCGTCAACCTTTACGCCCATCTGTCTCATCATCTTCTGCATCTGTTTGGGGTTCATTCCTTTCATCGGGAACATGGTCATCCTGCCTCGTATCTACGTCGACGCTTCCAGCCGGCCCTTCAGGATCTTGAGGTCGGTTCTCAGGGACGCGTTCTCCTCCCGCTGCATCTCCGCGTCGAGCATCACCGCGAGATCCCCTTCGCTTTCGGATTCCTCGAGGAGCCTGCTGAGCGTCTCCCTCGTCCTCCCTATATAGCACAGGTTGGGGGCGGCGTCCTCGAACAGCTCCCAGATGCGCGATCTTAAGTCGTCCTCCATCCCCGACACTTTCCGGGCGGCGGAATGATCGTTTCCCGGTCCCGCTGCCGGCAACTAAAATGTTACGTCCGAGCGGCCGATAGAATATCGGCGAGCTTCCTGAGGTTGTAGTACGCTGATACGGCGGGTCCGCAGGAACAGGATATGCATCCGTGTATCTTCTCGCACTTGTCGAAGAGGTCCCTGAGAAGGAAGCGGCTGCCCTCCTCCGCCACCTCGCCCCTCTCTGCCAACCTACTCTTGATCCTCTCCTTGCACTCCTCGAGGTGCTCGTACTCCAGGTCCCTGACGGCCCGGTACGCGCTTGCGGCCGCTCGCCCCGCCCTGACCTTCTGCGGCCTCTTGCACAGGGCACCCCTCCTGCCGTACTCGGTGTAGCCCCCGGTTATCCTGGACTCGTTGAGCCAGGGGCAGTTGGTCTCCAGCTCCTGTATAGCCTTCTCCAGCTCCTCCAAATCGTCCTCAAGCGTCATGGTCATGCCCTACGGATTCCGCTTGATACATCTTTTTGCCGATGAGTTCAACGTGCAGTGTTATTTAATAGCCCTGCCCGGGAAAGGGGTGCAGAACAAACCTACAGCTATGGCCATAGGTGCTCTCGGTCCGGCCTATTATCGTTCAAAGGTGAAACAATGGGAAAGAGACCTCGTAAGTGGAAGAAGAAAGGAAAGATGAGATGGAAGTGGAAGAAGAAGCGCATGCGCAGGAAGAAGCGTGCCAAGAAGAGATCTAAGTGACGTCCCTGCCGTAGGGGTAACGGTGTACCCTTCCGCAGCCTCTGCAAGTGACGTTGAGGCGGGAGTCCCTGATTCTGACCGTGCTGGTCTTGCCCGGGACCAGCAACAGGTTACATCTCTTGCATATCCTCCTTCTCCACTCCCCGGGCATGCGGACCTTGCACCTCATCGATATCCTCCTGGCAAGGCTGACGTATCTCCTAGATCTGTCACGATGATCGTCGAGTTCCCTCTCGGCGAGATGGAGCAGGTGGGCTATCCTCTCTCGAGCTATTCTTCTCTGGAGGCCCTTGGGTATGGTTGAACCGGGAATCGTCATTCACCTCGGGTGCGGTACCGGCATATGATCTCACCGACAACGGTCCACGCATCCAGCGACGTTCCGTAGATGCTCACCAGGCTGTCTGCCAGCTCGGAAACGGGGCTTCTGAATTCCCCCCTCGGAAAGCCACCCACGATGGCGGCAATCTCCCGTCCTTCCTTCATGACCGAACCCAGATCCACGGTCTCCCCATGTGGGCTGAACGCGATGACGGTATCGGGTTTCAACCCCTCCACCAGGGTGCGGAGGTCCATTCTCTCGAAACCTATCAGATCGGTGCCCCTTTCCCGGGATATTATGGATTCCATCAGGCCGTAGAACCTGTTCTGGCTCCGCGGGATCCTAGTCTCGGGGGCGATACGCATGACGATATCGTCCCTGGTGTGAAGGTAGGTCCTCATCTCCCCGTCCCTGGAAGGGATCGAGTCCAGGGCGTTGAGCAAACAGACGTGCGCGATGTCGGGCCTTCCCCTTCTGTTCCCCTCGGGCAGACGACGCATGGCGCGGTGGTCGAAGTTGGAGTCGAGAAGCAGACCCTCTGCCCCCTTTCCCCTTCTCCGGGCCCTCCGCGCGATCAGCGGATGTTCCGCTATCTCGCGGGGCACCAGTTCGATCTCACAGTCCGCCAGAATCAGATGGATCATCGGTATCCCCTAGGAGTCGAAAAGATTAATTAGCTTTTTCCGTCACCGGACGGCGCTGATGCGCCGGTAGTCCAGCTTGGCTAAGACACAAGCCTGCCAACGTCTATGCGGCGGAACGCTTGTGACCCGGGTTCAAGAGATTCCGATCTGAAAATCCCGGCCGGCGCACCTATCTACTTGACCTTGTACCTGCCGCGCTTTATCTCCCTCTTGGGTTTTCCTTCCGTTATCTTGAACTTCCTCTCTGGCGTCTCTAGCTTCTTCGGCGGGTGGAACGCGATGAAGATTGCCGTCGGGACGCATATCACCGCCAGGATGATCATGATGCTCTGGTTCCTCGTGACCCTCTGCGAGGTCTGCGCGGAACGGAGGGTCACGGAGATCTCGGCGGGCTGCCTCGAATTCGCCTGGCTCCTCGGGTAGTACCAGTAGTAGGAGACGGCCTTGTAGGGGTCGGTCTCGAACATGGGGTTCATGACCATCTCGGCCCCCTCGGGCTCCATCTCCTTGATCTCGAAGTTCCAGTTTGGCCAGTTTATGGATATGGTCAGCGACTTGAGGGTTCTGTCTATCGATGGTTCCGGGAATGTGAGTAGGTGATCCCGGTTCGATCCCACCTCCCGGGCACGAACCTCGATGTAGTACCTCACCTGGAGGGACGGGGCATCGGTGGTCGCCGTTATCCGGAGATCGCTGCCGGAGGCGTCCTGCCCAAAGTCCAGAAAGTAGCTCTCGTTCGAGGGGTACGCGGATAGGCCCTGAGGGTCCCCCCCGGTCAATGCCATTGTGATCGTAACGGATCGGTTCTCTCTCTCGGTCTCGTTCTTGGTGAACTCGATCTGGTGGAAGTAGAAGAGGTAGTAGGTGTTGAAACCGGGTGCCTCGTGTATCTGGACCGTCAGGCGGTAGCCCACCTCATCCTCCGAATAGACCTGGGGGAGCGCCAGAATGACCAGGACTATGATCGGCAGGGCAGTCTTCATCCTTTGCATCTAGCCACCTCGAGCGGAATTCCCTAACTACTTGATCGCGATTCCATTTATATGATTCTCGTCGGACATCATCGTCGGTTATTCCGTTGACGGTCGATGAGGTCAAGATAACGAGATCGATTCTGGACGCGTACTTCGAGGAGCTGTCCTCCAGCCTGGAGCTGGATGTGGCGATTGCGGGCGCCGGGCCATCGGGGATGGTTGCCGCGTACTACCTGGCCAAGAAGGGTTATCACACCGCCATATTCGAGAGGAAGCTCAGCATCGGCGGGGGGATGTGGGGAGGGGGAATGATGTTCAACCAGATAACTGTCCAGGACGAGGGGAAGCGTATCCTAGACGAGTTCAATGTAGGTACCAGGCCGGTTGGGGACGGGATGCACGTGGCGAACTCCATAGAGTCCACCACCGCGATCTGCCTGGAGGCGCTGAGGGCCGGCGCCAAGATCTTCAACCTGATAAGCATAGAGGACGTCGTGATCAGGGGGGAGGCGGTGGCGGGCCTGGTTATAAACTGGAGCGCGGTCGAGCTGGCAGGACTTCACGTCGACCCCATGGTGGTGATGTCCAGGAAGACGGTGGATGCGACGGGTCACGACTCCGAAGTCTGCCGTGTGGTGGAGACGAAGGTCGGGGGCGAGCTTCTCACCCCTTCGGGCCGTGTGGCGGGCGAGAAGTCGATGTGGGCCGAGGAGGGAGAGCGCTCGCTGGTCGAGAACTCCCGAGAGGTGTACCCAAACCTCTATGTCGCGGGCATGGCCGCCAACGCGGTGTTCGGCAGCCCGAGGATGGGACCGATATTCGGGGGGATGTTGATGTCGGGAAGGGCCTGCGCGGAGCGGATAGACGAGGACCTGGGTAAGTGAATCCTTGACGGGGGTCGTTTGTTGAAGGTAATCGGCCTTGTGGGGAAGGCGGGCGCTGGGAAGGACACCGTGGCGGGGATAATCGGGCGGAGATACCCCTCGGTCAGGATGGGGGACGTGGTGGTCAACGAGACCCGGCGCCGGGGATTACCCGTAACCGATGAGAACGTGGGCGCGGTTGCTAGTGCCCTGAGGCTGGAGGAGGGGATGGATGCTATCGCGGTCAGGTGTATGGGTGAGATCGAATCGATCTCCTCGCCGGTCGTGGTGGTGAACGGGATTCGGGGTGCCGACGAGGTCAGGCTGTTCCGCTTCCAGTTTCCGAAATTCATCCTCGTTGAGGTCTGGGCACCGGAAAGGCTGAGATACGAGCGGATCAGGGCCAGGGGGCGGTCCGATGATATCGACAACCTCGAGGATTTCAAGTCCAGGGACAGCCGCGAGAGTTCCTGGGGGCTGGATGAGGCGGTGGCGATGGCGGATTTCAGGATCGAGAACGACGGGTCCCTGGAGGAGCTCGAGTCCAGAACCTGGGATGTGGTGGAGAAGATCGAGGCTAGCGACCCTTGATCACGTTGCCCTCCTTGTCTATCTCGCCGCTCCTGATCCTCGAGGATGTGATGGGCGAGTCGTCGTCCGCCTTCACCATATCGATCTTCACTATGTCCAGGGGTTTCATGGACCGGGCCTTCCTCCTCTGGTTGATCCTCTCGGCGGTACGGAGGGTCTCCTTGCTGACGGCTATGGCCTGAAGGTTGGGGAAGTCGGCCGCGAACCCGAACTCGTCCTCTATCCTGAACACGTGGGCACGATCCTCGTATCCCCTCTCCTCCAGGTACCCGAGCAGGTTCCTCTTCCTGGCCCCGTAGCCCGGTATCCCCTCATCCGATTTCCTCTGCCGGACCATCTGGTCAGACGTCAGACCGATGAATACCTCGAGGCCGTCGTTGAACGCTGCGTCAAGCAGGGCCCTGTGGCCCTTGTGAATAGGCCAGAAGGTACCTCCTACCGTCAGAGTTCGATGGCGAAACACGTCACCGTGACCCACACATACATATTTTAAGTCTTTTCCCTCTTTTGGCCGAGGGAGGTCGGAGATATCAGGGTACTTCTTTCCGGCTTCGGCCGGATGGGCCAGAGGCTGGCGGCCCTCTGCGCGGGAACGGATGATATCGAGGTCGTCGGAGCAGTGGAGAGCGGCGAGAGCCCTTGCCTGGGGAGTGATCTGGGACAGGTCGCGACCGGGGAGCCCTCCGGGGCCAGGGTATGGCCGGTGGAGGATATGGAGTCCGCGGTCCGGGAGACTGGGGCCGAGATACTCGTCGATTTCAGCAACGCCATCGCATCCACGGCCAATATCGCCAGGGCCTCGAGGATGGGTCTCGGGATCGTCATGGGTACCACCGGGCACGACGATGAACAGATGAACTCCATACTGAAATCGATCAGCGATAACGGGGTGCCGGCGGTAATATCCCCCAACATGTCCGCGGGCGTGAACGTGATGATCGAGCTATGCAGATCGGCGGTCGGCATGCTGCCGGACTACGATGTGGAGATATTCGAGATCCACCACAACAGGAAGGTCGACGCCCCTTCGGGCACGGCGTTGAAGATCGCGGAGGAGATATCCGCGGCGTCCGAGCCGCGGAGGACGATCCTCACCGGCCGGAGCGGAGAGGGAAGGCGCCAGAGGGGGGAGATAGGCGTGTCCTCGGCCCGCGGAGGGGACGTGGTGGGGGACCACACCGTGATATTTGCCGGTTCCGGGGAGAGGATAGAGATCACGCACAGGGCACAGAGCCGTGACGCCTTCGCGAACGGTGTTCTGGCCAGCATAAGGTTCGTCTCGAGCTCGGAACCCGGCGTTTACTCCATCAGGGACGTATTGAAATCGATGTAGGTGCTGAGATGGCCCTTAGAAACCTGGAGAAGGAGATCGACCTGGTCCTGAGGCATATCCGTGTCTTGGGCGTTCTGAGGGAGAGGGGCCCGATGGGGATCCGCAGGATATCCGACGAGACCGGAATACCCAATCATCAGGTGAGGTACTCGTTGAGGGTGCTCGAGAAGGCCGACGCGCTAGCGCCGACGTCGAGAGGGGCCAAGCTCACCGATGGCGTGGATGAGTATGTGAAGGAGCTGGCCAACAAGATGAAGGAACTGGACGGCCGACTATCCGAGATAGTGGATCTGACCCAGTCCATGGCGGCCTCGGACTAGAGCTTCTTCTTCGCCAGGGTGAGATAGAAGGAGAGATCCTGATCGGCGGGGTCCGCGAGCAGATCCAGCACCCTTCCGCCGAGCTTCTTGTACTCGTCCTTATCCAGATTCAGGACGACCTCCTTGTCGCCGTTCATCTCGACCAGGACGTTGGGGAAGTTGGTGTCGGTGTCAATCATGACGTCTTCGATCTTTGCCTCTCCAATCTCCTCGCCGTCGACAAGTATCTTCATTTCAGTCCGCCTCGACCGGGCTGGGGGTAGCTTCGTATTTAAATGTGCAGTCAATGGGTCCTGTGGCCATGGAAGGGGAAATGGAGGAAGCCCTCGTGCGAGACCAGATCATGGTGGCGCGGGAGGCGGATTCGATCGAGGTTCTGCGCGGCACCGAGGAGGTCGAGCTTGTGGGGGGGTGCAGCCAGCTCTCCCTGCCGGAGGGGGTGCTGTCAGTGGTCACGGTCCATCGGTTGAAGGATATGGGGGTTGTGGCGGGGGCATGGGCCTATGTGGAGACCGATATGCCCTATCTGGCAACATTCCTCTCCTACCGGGAGGGACCAGCGGTGATCAAGGCGATCGGTTCGCTGTCGAGGAGGCCGGATGCGCTGCTGGTTCCGGCAGCTGGAGTGGCACATCCAAGGGGTATCGGCATGGCCAGACACCTGGGTTTTCTCCTATCCATGCCAACGGTGGGGGTGACCAAGAGGCCTCTGCTTCCCGAGGGTAGCGATCTTCAGAAATTTTTCCGTCCCGCGCCGGACCGTTCTCGACTCTTCATCTCCCGCGGCTGGGGCCTCGATGATCGGTCGAGTGCGGGCCTTGTCAGGGATTGCATGAGGGATCATAGGCTGCCGGAGCCGATACACGTCGCCAAGATCACCTGCAGGAGGATACTGGGGCAGAACCCGTCCCTCAGCCGAGCTCGGTGATCATCGCAATCTCGTCACAATCCGGGAACTTCGGGCAACGTATGCACTCCGCCCAGATCTTGTGGGGGAGGACCGACCTGTCCACGGTCCGGAACCCGGCCCTCCTGAAGTACCCGGGGATCGCGGTGAGTATGAAGATCCGCTTCACGCCCAGCGCCGGCGCCTCCGACATCACGTGCTCTATCAGGGTTTGTCCCAGGCCCCTTCCCCGGTGTTCGGGGTGAACGGCCAGCGATCTGAGCTCGGCAAGGTCCTCCCAGAACACGTGCAGGGCACACGACCCGATCACTTGATCTCCGTACGTCACGACGTGGTAGTCGCGTATGTTCTCGTAGATCTCACTGAGTGACCGGGCCAGCATCTTGTTCTCGGCCGCGTAGGCGTTCACCAGTTTCCTGATCCCGTTTGCGTCCGAGATATTCGCCTTGCGGAGCTGGTGCTTCATCCGGATTCTCCTCCCCTCTCAGATTGAAAAATATCAGCGGATATCTCGCCCATGTCTACCCCCCAGGTGAGCAGCGGACACAGGCCTATGCACTTCCCGCAGTGGGTGCACATCTCACCGATCCAGGACTTTCCGTCCACGATCTCGATCGCGTTTATCGGGCAAACCGCGACGCAGGTGCCACATGAAACGCAGTGGGAGGCCTTGACCAGGCAGGAGGCGACCTCGCGGGCGGTCCTGACCAGGCCCTTTCTATCGCGCGACGGTCCTAGCGTCAATTCGCCATCTTCATTCAGGATCACCCGTATTCGGGCCGAGGATAGCGTACGGTGCTGTCCCTCCCCGGGCTCGATCTCCCCGATGGAGTTGAGAAGGTTCAGTGCCCGCTCCCGATCACCGGTGACCTGGAAGCGGACAGCCAGGCCCCCTTCCCTCTCCTCAACGGCGAACTCCGGCGTATCCAGCCTGAAATCGTGTCCGCCATCGGCAGGTTCCTCGACCCATCCAGGCGGATCCCTCCATCTCCAGAGTCCCAGCTCGATCCAGCTATCCGTCCTCCCCGACCTCTCGCGGTGTTTCTCAAGCTCCCTGTCGTGTCTCGCCGCCAGCTCCGGGTGTGTCTCGTGGAGGAGATCGAACTCAGCCATATCCGATGCCGGACATACATAGCAGCCGATTCTGGAGTATCCCCTCCCGTAGAGGGGGTTGAGTTCCACATCCTCCCGCATCAGGTAGAGCCATACGTGAAGCGCGGTCCAGTCCCTTATCGGGCTGGCGTTAACCTGTCCCGGGACCCACGGATTCCTGGAAACCCTGCCCCTTGCCTTTCTCTGCTCGGACTCGTAACGCCTCTGTCCGACGAATGTGAGGGCGGAGCCACCGAGCTCCTGCTGGATTACCGAAGCGGTCGGTCCCAGCTTGCACACCTTGCAGCACCAGCGGGCATCCCGGCTCGGCGGGCCGAACATCTCCATCGCTTCCCAGAACCTGTCGCCAACGGACCTGACGATCAGCCTATCCGACATGCCGAGCTTCTCTATTATCTCCCTGGTGTAGCTCACCGTCTCCGGGAATTCGATGCCGGTGTCAACGAATATGATGTGAAAATCATCGAGGGCCTTCCTGGCCAGTAACAGTATGCAGAGGCTGTCCTTCCCACCGCTGAACGCCACCGCCCTGGGGATATCCCGCTCGGCCGCCGTTTCCCGGATGAAATCGATGGCCTCCGACTCCCTCTGGAGGAGAACCCCCTCGTTTGCCTCCACGGCGTCCCTCCAGGTCTGCCCGCCGGGAAGGATGTGGGTCGAGACACCGAGCTCCGAGACCCTCACCTTGCACGCGATCCCCCTGTTCCTCTCTATCATCCGGGAACCGTCCATCCTGGCGCTACCGACGGCGAAGAACTCGCCCTCCCGGGTCTCGAGCAGAACCTCGTCACCGGCCTCTATAGACCGATCGTCCTCCAGGATCCCGGGGGCGAGGAGGCTCCCGCCCTTCAGTATGGCCCTGACCGCGCCCGGATCCACCCTGATCCTCTTCCCGTCGGACAGCCGGAAGATCCTCGCCCCGCCCTCCAGGGTCGGTTTGAAGATCCAGGTGGCTTTGGCAGGATCGTAGAAGTTCCTCCCCACCACCCTTCCATCGACAACAACCTCCAGAGCCCTGTCGCGGGAGGGTATGACGTTCAGCAGGATTGCCTTGTCCTCGGGCAGGAGGCCTTTTCCGGTCCCCGGTCCGTAGGCGTCATCCAGGGTCTTCCTGAGAACTTCAATGGATCCCTCGGTCGCGGGATAGGCGTCCGCAGGCGGGGTGAGCCCGATCTCTTCGACCTCACGGCCGCAGGTGCATCTATCCCTCTCCAGAATAGGGATGTTGCACTCGGGACACCAGCTGATCTGTATCCTACCCAGGTATACCGGCCCGGTCATCGTGGAGTTATGGACCGGCCGTCAGATAAATGGGTCCAGTGGGAGGCCTCAGGCACGAGATTGATCTAGGCGGCCTCGACCGCCGCCGGCTCCGCGGTTCCGGTTTCGCCGGCACACCTGGTACACATGTTCTTCTCCCTGACGAAGTGGTCGGCACAGACGTAGAACCCGCATGAGTGGCAGAAGATCCGGTGCCTGTCGCAGACCGGCTCGTTGCAGATCCTGCACCTATCCACGGCAACGGAGTCGCAGAGCTTGCACTTCAGTGCGCCCTTCTTTCGCTCCTCCAGGACCCTCTTCCTCTCCTCCGGGTTGACCATGTTGAGGTAGGTGCTGTACACGATCTTGACCAGGCCCAGCGGCTGGGTGGCCGTGACCTTGAACTTCGATCCCAGAGCCTCCACCTCGTCGCCGACACGGACCGATTCCCCGACCACGTCCTCCTTGGCGAACTTGCGAAGCAGCTCCGTGGCCCGGTAGCTGAGGAAGCTTGTCGGTTCCAGAACGATGACCTTCGCGTCCTCCAGTTCCTTGCTCGTCTTCTTTGTGGAGGTGGATTTCATGCGGACCCTGACCTTCTTTGCCTTGCCCTGGGCGGCACACTCTATGCATGTGTAGCTGGCCTCGTCATAGCAGTTCTGGCATATAAACTTGCCACAGACCAAACAGTGGGCGTTGGCGATGTTGACGCCGCAGATAGGACAGGTCATGCACTCCACGCAGTATCCAGAGAGGGGAGCCTCGGGATGGGCACACTTGTATCCGAACTTCCTGCCGCACTCGGGGCAGGTCTCACGGCCGAACTCCACCCCACAGAGCTCGCACTTGCCGCTCGCCAGCTTCAGGCCCAGTCCCTTTCCCATGAACTTGAGCAGTACCAGAAGACCACCGGAGACGGCGGCCATGATCATGACGGCGATCACTGTATCGTTGATTACTCCCAGGAGCATGTAGAGCCTGATCCCTATGAATGAGCTCAACAGGAAGCCCACAAGGGCCAGGATGTTCCCGGCGTAACGAAACACATCGGCGTAACCCGTTCTTCTCATCGTCGCCATATCAAATCCTCCTACGCTTCTATCGAGACCTCCGTTGGTCTCATGACTCTAACTCGTCCCGCCGGATCGGTCTCCAGGACGTCGAACGGCATCTCGACGGCGGTCAGGTTCTCGCCGGCCTTGACACGCTGGCCGATGAGCTCGTCCCGGACAAACCTGTTCAGTATCTCTATCATCTCGTCGGTGAGCTCGTGCTTGCTCTTGAGGCGGACGTTCTTCGCCGGCTCTATGTCCTCCATCTGCAGCTCTTCGTTGACAACCTTGCCGTCCCGGAGGTATATGACCAGATCGGCCTCCGCGGTGATCTTGGGATCATGGGTGCTCACGACCAGCGTGGATTCGTGCTCCTCCTGTAGCTCCTTCATCAGGGCTATGATCTCCAGCCCGGTCTTCGCGTCGAGGTTGGCTGTGGGCTCGTCGGCTAGAATCAGCGGCGGGTCGAAGACCAGGGCCCTGGCGATGCCCACCCTCTGCTGCTCTCCCCCGGAGAGCTCGATCGGTCTGTGGCCCATCCGCTTCTTCAGACCAACCCTGTCAAGCACGTCCACGGATCTCTCATGCCTGTCCTCCTTGTCAACCCCGGCCATCTCCAGCGGGAGCTCGGTGTTCTCCAGCGCCGTGAGCAGGGGCACGAGGTTCCAGGTCTGGTGTATGAAGCCTATCGTCTCCTGTCTCAGTATGTTGAGGAAGTCCCGGTCCCCCTTGGTTATGTTAAGTCCGCCTATGAATACGTCTCCACGGGTCGGGGAGTCCAGCCCGCTCAGCATATTGAGGAGCGTCGTCTTGCCCGATCCCGACGGGCCGATTATCACCGTGAACGCCCCCCTCTCTATCCGGATATTCACTCCCTGGAGAGCCCTGATGGTCACGTTGCCCCCGGCGAGCTTGTAGGTCTTCGTCAGATTCCGGGTATCGACCATGAAGGGCCCCCGTATGTCTATCAGGTGTTTCCCGAGATCAGTACTCAAGTCTGAACGCCTCCGCCGGGGCCATGCCCGAAGCTCTTCTCGAAGGATACCACGATGAGAGGTAGCTGATGCCGATTGCCAGAACGATGCCCAGGCCCATCATGGATACCACCGTGAGCCAGTTGAGTCCCTCAAAGTTCCAGGTGAGAAGGAACGGTAGCATAGATGCGAGGAGGCCAATGAATGCGCCTATGACCCCGCCAATAAATCCTATCACCGATGCCTCGGTCCTGAACATCCTCCGTATATGTCTCGGCTCACCGCCGATCGCGACCATGGCCCCGATCTCGCCGGTCCTCTCCAGAACCGCGGTTATCATGGTGTTGAAGGTTCCCAGGGCCCCTATGGCGATTGCCACCAGGGCGAGGCCGGTCTGATACGCCTCCACCTCGGCGAGTCCCCCGCCGATCTGGGTCTTTATCGCCTGGGAGGTGATCATCAGCTG